>Ga0160436_1000057_pt1 | contig 60713 bp, 58 predicted proteins | sample HID1973M_E0MG_FD_108264 | JGI IMG/M metagenome (GOLD analysis project Ga0160436, IMG submission 108264) | Enriched mosquito-associated microbial communities from UW Madison campus, WI, USA - HID1973M_E0 MG | ecosystem: Host-associated > Arthropoda: Insects > Digestive system > Unclassified ...
GCGCCGACCGAGCGCAGGATGGTGGTCCAGCTGGGGCCGGATGCTTCGGTGAGCGAGCGGGTGGCGAGCAGTCGCGCGGTCATGTCGGCGCGTTCGATGGAGCGCCCGAGGGTGAAGAAGCTGTACGCCTCGTCGCGGCTCGTGGAGGACTCGATGATGCCGACGGCGAGCGCCGCCCGCTCACGCACCCACCCGAAGAAGTCGTGCACCTTGTCGGTGGCGACCTTGCGGGGCATGCGGGCGCGGGTCGTGTTGAGCACCTCCCACAGCTCCGTCGAGACGACCTCGCGGGCCCGGCGCGCGTTCTCGCGGGCGGCGGCGAGCGAGTACGCGATGGATGCGGGCTGGTTGCGGTCGACGGCGAGGATCGCGAGCACGTCCGCTCGCGCGACCGCGGCATCCGGCTCCACCTCGACACCCATCACGCTCAGCAGGGAGCGGCAGGCGATGTCCTCTTCGATCCACGGGTCTTCGAGCAGCAGCTGCAGGTGCACGTCGAGGATGCGCGCGGTGCCGTCGCTGCGCTCGATGTAGCGGCCGATCCAGAACAGGGACTCGGCGATGCGGCTCAGCATTGCGCACCGCCTTCGGCACCCTGCTGCTGCTGTTGTTGCTGCTGGTCGCGGCGGGGGCCGTCTTGCGGGTTGTGGTCTTGCAGGTGCGACTCGGTGACGATCGGGATCGACGAGGTGACGGCAGCCTGCTCGGCGACGAGGCTCTGGATGGAGTGGTCGGCCGCCGCACTCGGGTCGGTGCCCACCACCCAGGTGTCTTTCGACCCGCCGCCCTGCGAGCTGTTCACCACGAGCTGCCCCTCGGGCAGCGCGACGCGCGTGAGGCCGCCCGGCAGCACCCACACATCCGTCCCGTCGTTGACGGCGAACGGGCGCAGGTCGGCGTGCCGGGGGCGCAGGCCGTCGTCGACGAGCGTCGGGATGGTCGAGAGCTGCACGACGGGCTGCGCGATCCAGCCGCGCGGGTCGGCCGTCAACCGCTTGCGCAGTTCGTCGAGCTGCTCGCGGGATGCGTCGGGGCCGACGACGAGACCCTTGCCGCCCGATCCGTCGACCGGCTTCACGACGAGCTCGTCGAGGCGGTCGAGCACCTCTTCGAGCGCGCCCGGCTCTTCGAGGCGCCACGTCTGCACGTTCGGCAGGATCGGATCTTCTGCCAGGTAGTACCGGATGAGGTCGGGCAGGTAGGTGTAGACGAGCTTGTCGTCGGCGACACCGTTGCCGACCGCGTTGGCGATCGTCACGTTGCCGAGGCGCGCGGCGAGCATGAGGCCGGGCGAGCCGAGCATCGAGTCGGCGCGGAACTGCAGCGGGTCGAGGAACTCGTCGTCGACGCGGCGGTAGATCACGTCGACGCGGGTGGGGCCGGCGGTGGTGCGCATGAAGACGCGGCCGCCGGAGCAGAACAGGTCGCGGCCTTCGACGAGCTCGACGCCCATGAGGCGCGCGAGCAGCGTGTGCTCGAAGTAGGCGGAGTTGTAGACGCCGGGCGTGAGCACGACGACGGTCGGGTCGTCGATGCCGTCGGGGGCGGCCGCGCGCAACGCGCCGAGCAGCCGCTGCGGGTAGTCGCCGACGGGACGCACCCGCATCGACACGAACAGCTCGGGCAGCGTCTGCGCCATCACGCGCCGGTTCGAGATCACGTACGAGACGCCGCTCGGCACGCGCACGTTGTCTTCGAGCACGCGCCAGGCGCCCTGCTCGTCGCGGATGAGGTCGATCCCCGACACCTGGATGCGCACGCCGTTCGCCGGCTCGATGCCCGCCGCCTGCCGGTGGAAGTGGCTCGACGAGCTGATGAGGCCCGCGGGGATGACGCCGTCGAGCACGGCGCGCTGGGTTCCGTAGACGTCGGAGAGGAAGGCCTCGAGCGCTTTCACCCGCTGCTTCACGCCCGCCTCGACGTTGCGCCACTCGGCCTGGTCGATCACGCGCGGCACGGCATCCAGCGGGAACGGGCGCTCCTCGCCGGCGAAGTCGAAGGTGACGCCCTGGGCGAGGTAGGAGTTCTCGAGCGACTCGGTGCGACCGCGCAGCTCCTCCTGCGTCATGCGAGCGAGGGCGGCGTGGATCTCACGGTACGAACCGCGTGCGGTGGCGGCGGATGCGAACATCTCGTCCCAGGGAGCGGCTCCGCGGCGCTGCGTCGCGACCGCACCGTAGCCCTCGAACAGGTCGCCCATGACCTGAGCCTATTCCCGCGATGTTGCGCAGTTGTTTCCGGCCGCGGGGGCCGCGGGAAAAGGGAAACGGCCCGCCGAAGGGGGGTTCAGGCGGGCCGTCTCGCGGAGCACGTGGTGCTCCGGGGGATCTCCCGCGGCGACGACCACCACAGCGTCGCCGCGGGAATGCATTCATGGTAAGGAGCGAGGCTGAGTGTCCGCCTCGCGCAGCCTGGGAAATCGACGCGACCCGGGCGGTAGCGGAGGTAAGGCTCACCTAACTTCTGCGTATGATGGGCTGGTGACCCGAACCCTCGCCGCAGCGCTGTCCGCGCTGGCCGCGGCCGCCCTGCTCGCCGGATGCGCCACCCCCGGCACCTCCGCGGATGCGGGAACACCCGAGCCGACCGGCGACACCCGCCCGCTCTCCGAGCTCGAGCTCTACCCCGACCCGAAGGCCGTCCAGGGCCCGCGCACCGCGGTCGTCGCATCCGACGCGGTCGAGCCTATCGCCGAGAGCCCGAAGCAGAGCCTGCCCGTCACGGTCGTCTCGCACGACCCCGACGGCGACCGCGACATCGTCGTCGACGACACCTCCCGGGTGCTCGCGCTCGACATAGCCGGCTCGCTCGCCGCCACCGTGTGGGGCCTCGGGCTCGGCGACACCTTGGTGGGTCGCGACATGTCGACCACCTTCCCCGGCACCGAGGACCTCCCCGTGGTCACCTCGGGCGCCCACGCCGTCAACGGCGAGAGCGTGCTCGAGCTGCGCCCCACCCTCGTCATCACCGACGGCAGCATCGGCCCGCGCGACGTGCTCGAGCAGTTGCGTGAATCCGGTGTCACGGTGGTGTTCGTCGACAACGAGTCGAGTTTCGCGGGAGCGGCGCAGCTCGCGAGCGACATCGGGTCCGCCATGGGTGTGCCCGACATCGGGCAGCAGCTCGCCGACCGCATCACCGCCCAGGTCGACGACACGATCGCGCAGATCGACGCGATCGCGCCCGCATCCGCCGACGACAAGCTGCGGGTGATGTTCCTCTACCTGCGCGGGGGTTCCGGCATCTACTACCTCTTCGGCGAGGAGTCGGGCGCGAGCGAACTCATCCGGGCACTCGGTGCGCGCGACCTGGCGGGCGAGCTCGGGTGGAAGGGCTCCACCCCGATGACCGATGAGGCCATGATCGAAGCCGACCCGGATGTGATCCTCGTGATGACCGACGGCATCGCCTCGGCGGGCGGCGTCGACGGGCTGCTCACGGCGAAGCCCGCGATCGCGCTCACCACCGCGGGCCAGAACAAGCGCTTCGTCGACATGGCCGACGGCGAGATCCTGAGCTTCGGGCCGCGGTCGTCGCTCGTGCTCGACGCGCTCGCACGCGCCCTGTACACGAAGCCCTGACCCGGCACACGCCGATGGGGGCCTGCACCGGGGCGCGACCCCGGGCATAGGCTCGTGATCAGGGGTGTCAGATGGGTGAGGAATCGCGCAGGGTCCTCGTCGTCGACGACGACGCGGATGTCGCACTGTTCGTGAAGACGGTGCTCGAGCGCCGGGCAGGATGCGTCGTGCAGCTCGCGGCGGACGGCCGGGAGGCGGTGGCGGCGATCGAGCCGTTCCGTCCGGATGTGGTCGTCACCGACATCGAGATGCCGGGGCTGAGCGGTCTCGAACTTCTCGATGCGATCCGGGTCGAGACCCCGTGGCTTCCCGTCGTGGTGATGACGGCGCACGTGTCGGTCGACTACGCGGTGTCGGCGCTCCGCGCCCAGGCCGACGAGTTCCTCACGAAACCGCTCGACACGACCCGGCTCGTCGAGGTCGTCACCCGGCTCGCCGACGAGGGCCGCGCACGACGCGAGGCCGCCTCGCCGAAGGAGTACGTGCTCGCCGTCGGCGCGCATCCGGATGACGTCGAGATCGGGGTGGGCGGCATCCTCGCCGCGCACCGCGCCGCCGGCGACGAGATCACCGTGCTCACGCTGTCGCGTGGAGCCCGCGGTGGTGACGCCGACGACCGCCAGCACGAGTCGCTGCGATCCGCCGAGCTGCTCGGCGCTCGCCTGTTCCTGAAAGACCTCATCGACACGGAGATCACGGGAGGCGGCCCGACCGTGCGCCTCATCGAGGAGGTGGTGCGCGAGGTTGTGCCGACCGTCGTGTACACGCACACCAACCACGATCGGCACCAGGACCACCGGGCCGTGCACGAGGCGACCATCGTAGCCACCCGCACCATCGACACCGTCGCCTGCTACCAGAGCCCCTCCTCGACGGTCGACTTCCGGCCCACCCGGTTCGTGACGATCGACGGGTTCGTCGAACGCAAGCTCGAACTGCTGGCGAGTTTCGCGTCGCAGGCCGACCACCGCAGCTACCTGGCCCCCGACTTCGTGATGGCCACCGCCCGCTACTGGTCGCGCTTCGGCGGGGGCGAGAACGTCGAACCGCTCGAGATCGTGCGGGAGACCTCCGACCTGTCGACACCGGTGCGCGACCGCGCCGCCGAGCGCGCCCGCTGGGAGCAGCGATGACCCGGGTACTCGTGACCGGGGCCGGCGGGCCGGCCGGGGTGGCCGTCATCCGCTCACTGCTGCGGCGCGACGACGTGACGGTTTTCGCCGCCGACATGGACGGCTGGGCGAGCGGCATCTACCTGGTGCCGGCAGAGCAGCGTCGGCTCGTCGAGCCCGGGCGCTCGGATGCCTTCGTGCCGGGCCTCGCGGCCCTCGTCGCGCAGGATGCGATCGACGTCGTCATCTCGACCGTCGACGTCGAACTGCAGGCCCTCGCCGAGCGGCGGGACGAGCTCGCGCCCGCGGTGCTGGCGGCGCCATCCGCCGATACCCTCGCGGTCACCCTCGACAAGCTCGCGCTCGCCGAACGATGCGCGCCCACCGCTCGCGTGCCGCGCACCGTGCTCGCCGGACCCGACGCGCTCGCCGTCGACTGGGAGTTCCCGGCATTCGCGAAGCCGCGGAGCGGCGCGGGCAGCCGCGGCATCCGGGTCGTGCCCGACCGCGCGGCGCTCGAAGCGCTCCCCCTCGACGAGGGGCTCATCGTGCAGGACCTGCTGCCTGGCGAGGAGTACTCGGTCGACGTGATCGCGGATGCCGAGGGTCGCGTCGTCGCCGCCGTGCCCCGCACCCGCACCCGCGTCGACTCGGGGGTCGCGATCGCGGGTCGGACCGTGCACGACCCCGAGCTCGAGGAGACGGCGGCCGCCGTCGCGCGAGCGATCGGCCTCGTCGGCGTCGCCAACGTGCAGCTACGGCGCGACCGCCAGGGGCGGCCCGCCCTGCTCGAAGTGAACCCGCGCTTCCCCGGGGCACTGCCCCTGACCATCGCGGCCGGGGTCGACATCCCGTCGCTCGTCGTCGACCTGTTCACCGGGCGCCCGCTGCCGGAGCGCCTCGGCTTCCGCGAACTCGCGACCGTGCGGTTCCTGGAAGACGTGATCCTCGATCCGGCCGAGGTGCTCGTCTCGGAGCACGCCGGCCACCAGGACGAGTGACGACCATGCATCCGGAGCTGCGGGGCGACCATCACGTGCACTCCACGTTCTCCGACGACGCCGTCTCGACGCTGGAGGAGAACGTGGCCGCTGCGAGCGCGGCGGGGCTCACCGAGCTGCGGCTCATCGACCACGTGCGCACCTCCACCACCTGGGTTCCCGAGTTCGTGTCCGCGGTGGCGGCCCTCGAGATCCCCGACGGGCTGACCGTGCACACCGGCGTCGAGGCGAAGATCCTCGACTCGACGGGAGCGCTCGATATCCCGCCCGGGCTCGACGGCGTCGACCGCATCGTGATCGCCGACCACCAGTTCCCCGGCGTCGGCGAGCCGTGGTCGCCCACGACCACCCTCGAGCGCCTCGCGGCAGGACTCACCGTCGACGACGCCCTCGACCTGCTCATCGGCGGGCTCGTCGGGGCGATGCACCGGTACCCCGGAAACCAGCTCGCCCACTGCTTCTCGATCCTGCCGAAGGTGGGCCTCGACGAATCGGACCTCGGGGAGGAGCGGCTGCGCGTGTGGGCCGAGACGGCCGCCGCGACCGACACCCTCGTCGAGGTGAACGAGAAGTGGGCGTGCCCCGGCCCGCTCGCCCTCATCGCCGCCCGCACCGCCGGCGTGCGACTCGTGGCCTCGACCGACAGCCATGTGGCGTCCGATGTCGGGCGCTATGACAAGGTGGTCGCGCTGCTCGACCGATTGCGAGAGGGGGAGGCGAGCTGATGGACGTCTTCTGGGATGTGCTCTACAACGTCCTCGTGATCGTGCTGCTCGTCTTCGTCGCGACCGGCGCGGTCCCCGTGATCACCGCGGCCGTGCACTTCGTGATCGTGCCGATGCACGCGTTCTTCAACCACTACGGCAAAGCCGAACCGTACTTCCCGCGGGTCGCGATCATGGTTCCCGCCTGGAACGAGGCGACCGTCATCAGCGCCACCATCGAGCGGCTGCTCGCCCTCGAGTACCCGCGCGAGAGCCTGCGCATCTACGTCATCGACGACGCCTCCACCGACGACACCCCCGCCATCGTCTCCGGATGGGAAGCCCGCGAGCCGGGCCGGGTGTTCCTGCTGCGGCGCGAGCAGGGCGGCCAGGGGAAGGCCCACACGCTCAACCACGGCATCCGGGTGGTGCTCGGCGACGACTGGGCCGAAGCCGTGCTCATCATGGACGCCGACGTGATCTTCACCCCCAGCTCGCTCGCCAAGATGACCAGGCACCTCTCCGACCCGAAGGTGGGCGCGGTGTCGGCATACATCGCCGAAGGCAGCCGCGACCGCAACTACATGACCCGCTTCATCGCCATCGAGTACGTGCTCGCCCAACTCGCGTCGCGCCGCGCGCAGAACGTGCTCGGCGCTCACGCCTGCCTCGCCGGCGGCGCACAACTGCACTCGCGGGCCAACCTCGAAGCGATCGGCGGCGCGATCCCCACGGGCACGCTCGCGGAAGACACCGTCGCGACCTTCGAGTCGCAGCTGCACGGCAGGCGGATGGTGTTCGAACCGCACGCCGTCGTGCTGGCCGAGGAACCCGGCACCATCGACGCGCTCTGGAAGCAGCGGCTGCGATGGGCCCGCGGCAACGTGCAGGTCTCGTCCATCTACCGCAAGGTCTGGTTCCGGCCCGGCCACGGGGTGCACCACCTGGGCAGCATCGCCTTCGGCGCCTCCTGGTTCAGCATCTTCCTGCTGCCGTTCGCGATGATCCTGTCGTCGATCGGCCTCGTCGGCCTGCTGCTGCTGCAGAGCGACCTCGCCGAGCTCGTCTTCCGCGCCCTCTGGGTGACCGCAGCTGTCACCTACATCTTCTCGATGCTCATCGGCGTGCAACTCGACGGACGGATCGGGCGGTCGTCGTGGCGGGAGGCGTTCCTGTTCCCGGGCCTCGTCTCGTTCGTCGTGATGATCGCGGCGCTCTTCCCCGGCCTCATCGAGGAGACCCTGCCCTCGATGTTCGGCCTCCAGCTGACCCCCGTCGGCCACACGCTGCTCACTCTCTTCATCTACCTGTGGATCTCGCTCGCGATGCTCGGCGCCTGGCTCGCCCGGGTGATCGAGAAGACACGCGCCGGGCGGTTCTTCTCGCCCTTCCTCACCTACCTCGTCGGATACGGCCCGTTGCTGTGTGCGATCACGGTCGACTCCTACATCAAGGAGTGGCGCAAGGCCGACGCCGTCTGGATCAAGACCGAGAAGACCGGAAGGGTCCTGGGATGAACGACACCACACGCGGCGAACGCGGCGAGGCCCGGGAGGAGCTCCGGCGCGACCGGCGCCGCGAGTACCTCCTCATCCCCCAGGCGGTGATCGCGCTGGTCATCGTGATCGCGATCGTCTGGGTGCGCGAAGTGTTCTTCGTATGAGCGCCGACCTCCTCGCGCTCGTCGTCGACGACAGCGACGACCAGGCCGAGTTGCTGCGGCGCTACCTCGAACGCGCGGGGTGCCGGGTCGTGATCGCCTCGACGGCCGAGCAGGCCCTCCTGCTGCTCGACGGCATCCGGCCCGACATCGCCGTCATCGACCTGGTGCTGCCCGGCATCTCGGGCGAGGATCTCGCCGGACGGGTGCGGGAGACGCATCCGGAGTGCCTGCTCGTCATCTCCTCGGTGCTCGACGCATCCCGCTACCCGGAAGCGGATGCGGTGCTGCCGAAGCCGTTCACCGGCGCCCAGCTGGCGCTCATCGTCGAGCAGGCGGCCGACCGCGGATGACCCGGGAGGCGCCCACCGCCTGGGACCGCTGGTACGCGATCCTCGACAACCCGAGCCCGCTCGTGAAGCAGGCGCCCACCGTCATCGTGCTCGCGCTGGCCGTGCTGCTGACGGCCACCGTGCCCGACCTCCAGTTCCAGCCATTCCTCACCGCGCTGGCGGGCATCGTCGTCGTACTCATCGCGACCGCGCTCGCCGTCGTGTTCACCGTCCAGAAGACCGACGTCGGCTGGCTGGTGCTGGTCATCCCGATGGCCGACATGCTGGGGCTCGGGCTCTTCCGCGCGGGCACCGGTGGCGCCGCCTCACTGTTCGCCGGCCTCATCCTGCTGCCGATCGTGTGGATCGCCGCCGCCCCCGGATTCCGCTGGGTGCTCATCGTCGCGGGGCTGACCGCGATCGCCCTCGTCATCCCGTTCCTCTCCGCACCCCCCACGAGCGGCTCCGAATGGCTGCGGATCATCATCACCCCGGTGGTGTTCTCGATCGTCGCGGCGATCGTCAACGAGCTCTCGCGCGTGGCACGCGTGCGCACCACCGACGCGGAGGCCCTCGCCACCCAGCGCGCCGAGGCGCTCGAAGACAATCTGCGCGTCGTCGCCCAGCTGCAGACCAGCGAGCAGCGCTACCGCGACCTGCTCGAGATGTTCCGCAGCGTGTGGAACGCGACCACGGCGCAGGCCGTCGTCGGAACGGACCGCGACGGTCTCATCGTGATCTGGAACCCGGGCGCCACCGCCCTCCTCGGCGCGGAGGACATCGACACCGAGTACGCGGTGCGCATCGAGCGCTTCTTCCCCGCCTCGGCGCTCGACGCGCTCGCCGAAGGCGCACCGCCCACCGCATCCGACGACGTGCTGTCGACGGGCCTCCGCAACATGTTCACGACCGCGGACCTCGGCGCACCCGCCGTCCGCGAGCTCGAGATGCTGCGCGTCAACGGCACGACGGTGCCCGTGCGGCTCACCGTCACCACGCGCCGCGACGGAGCCGGGGCACCCATCGGCTACCTGTTCGTCGCCATCGACGAGACCCGCGCGATCGAAGTCGCCCGGATGAAGGACGAGTTCGTCGGGATGATCTCGCACGAGCTGCGCACCCCGCTCAGCTCGATCCTCGGGTACATCGAGCTGCTGCGCGACGACCCCCAGCATCCGCTCACCGACGAGCAGCTGCAGTTCCTCGCGGTCGCCGAGCGCAATGCCCGCCGGCTTCTGAAGCTCGTCGGCGACCTGCTCTTCACCGCGCAGGTCGAGTCGGGCCAGTTCCCCCTCGACGTGCGTCAGGTGGAGCTCGGCCCGATCGTCGCAGCGGCCGTCGAATCCGCGGCGCCCGTCGCCGAGGCGGCCGGGATCGAGCTGATCGCCGAACTGCCGGACGACCCGGTCACGATGCGCCTCGACCCGGTGCGGATCGGTCAGGCGCTCGACAACCTCGTCTCCAACGCGGTGAAGTTCACGCCGCGCGGCGGAACCGTCACGGTCGGCATCGGCCTGCCGAAAGACGAAGCGGTCGTCACGGTGCGCGACACGGGAATGGGCATCGCGCCCGACGAACTGGACCGCCTGTTCACCCGCTTCTTCCGCGCCAGCAGCGCCACCCGCAACGCCGTGCCCGGGGTGGGTCTCGGGCTCAACATCACGAAAGCGATCGTCAGCGCGCACGGGGGCACGATGGACGTGTCGAGCGAAGAGGGCGTCGGCACCGAGTTCCGGATGGTGCTGCCGCGCGGCTGAGCGGGTCGAGCGTCAGTCTGTGGGCGGCGCGGGCGGCGCACCGAGCGCGTCGAGCGCGGCCCAGAACTCGACGTCGACGACCGCGGCGAGATGATCCTCGAGCTCGGCGAGACGTTCGAGCGAGTTGATGCCGACGACGGTCGAGTGGATGCGCGGCTCCCGGAGCGAGAAATGCAGGGCCGCGGTGGCGGGCTCGACCCCCCACTCGGCGCACAGGGCGCGGAACGCCTCCACGTGCGCCAGGAACTCGGGGCTCGGCTCGGAGTAGCCGTACGTCTGGCCGCGGAAATTCTCCCCCGCGAGAATGCCGGCGCCGAACGGAGCCGCATTGAAGACCGTCATGCCGCGCTCGGTCGCCAGCTCGATGATCCGCTCCGCCGAGCGGTCGACCACCGTGTAACGGTTGTGGGTGAGCACCGCATCGAACACGTCGGTGCGCACGTACTCCTCGACGAGCGCCCGGGTGCCGGCCGCGATGCCGATCGCGCCGATGCGGCCCTGCTCGCGCAACCGGATCAGGGTGTCGACGGCACCGCCGGGCGCCATCGCATCCGCCACCGAGATCGTGTACGGATCGTGCAGGTGGTAGAGCGGAAGCGTCTCGAGGCCGAGGCGCTCGGTCGACTCCTCGAAGGAGCGCCGCATGCGGTCACCGGTGAAGGCGCCCGTCACCGGGTCCTGGTCGCCCTTCGAGAACACCACGCGGTCCTCGGGCAACCCGCCGAGTTCGCGGATCGCGTCGCCCAGCAGGCGCTCGCTCGCCCCATCCGCGTAATTGTTCGAGGTATCGGCCTGCCGGAATGACGAGGTCAGAATCGCCTTCGCGAGCGACAGATCCGCGCCGGGGCGCTTGCCGAGACCGGAGGTGCCGACGGTGACGGGCTGCAGTTCGAGATCGAGCATGACCCCAGGCTAGGACGCGGACGCGCCCTCCGCCGCCTCCCACGATTCGGCGATCAGCTCCACGCCGAGCTGCGTCGGATGCACGCCGTCCTCCGCGATCGCGCTGGCGCCGTGGTGCGCCGCCGCCACGGTCAGGATGCGGTGCAACGGAACCAGCGCCGCATCGAACTCGGTTGCGAGCGACGCGACCGCCTCCCGCTTGCCCGCGAGGTCCTCCAGCCAGCCCTGCTGCTCCTCGGTGACGGGCGTCACGAACGGCTCCACGAGGATCAGCCGCGGGTTGAAAGCGGCTCGCGCCCGGTCGAGGAGGTCCCGATACGTCGACTCGAAGTCGGCGGCAGCGGTCGCGACGCCCTGATCGAACCGGCGCCACGTGTCGTTCACGCCGACGTACACGGTGAGGATGCTCGGCTCGAGCTCCATGACGTCGGCATCCCACCGCTCACGCAGGTCGCCGATGCGGTCGCCGCTGATGCCGCGGTTGACGATCACCCGGCGGTCGCCCCGCGCCGCGAACGTCTCGGCGACGACCCGCACGTATCCGAATCCGAGACCCTCCGGGTCGTCGCGACGGCCGGCGTCGGTGATCGAGTCGCCGATGAACAGCATGGGTCCGGTCATGGGGCCAGGTTAGATGGACGCATGGCACCGTTGCACGTGATCGTCCTGCCCGGGGGCGGCTACCACCGCCTCGCGCCGCACGAGGGCGAGCCGGTCGCCGAGTGGCTGCGCGCACTGGGACACAGCGCCAGCGTGTTCGAATACCCGGTGCTGACCCGCCACCCCGCGGGACTGGATGCGGTGCGCGCCGAGGTGCGGCGGGTGCGTTCCGCGGGCGCCGCGCGCGTCGGCCTGCTCGGGTTCTCCGCCGGCGGCCACGCGGCCGGCCTCGCGGCGTACACCCCCGGGGCGAGTGAGGAGGAGCGCGTCGACTTCGCGGTCCTCTGCTACCCGGTCGTGTCGATGATGCTCGAGACCCACCGCGGGTCGCGCGAGAACCTGCTCGGTGCCGACGCGGGGTGGGACGAGCGGCGCGCGACCTCCCTCGACCTGCTGGTCACGCCATCCGCGCCCCCGACCTTCATCTGGCACACCGCCGACGACGCGGTGGTGCCGGTGCAGCACGCGTACCTGCTGGGGATGGCGCTCGCCGGCGCGAAGGTCTCGCACGAACTGCATGTGCTGCCGAACGGCGTGCACGGTGTGGGTCTCGCCGAGGGCGAACCCGCCGGCGCGTGGCGGGAGCTGTGCGCCGACTGGCTGCTCAGTCGGGGATGACGCCCAGCAGCTGCTGAGCCACCGTCGCGTGCACCGACTCCGTGTCGGAGGGGTGGTAGATGCCCGCGAGCACGTCGCGCTGCAGTCGGGCGAGTTCGCTGGCGCTGCGGTAGCCGCCTCCGCCCGCCACCCGCATCGCCTGGTCGACCACGTGCCGGGCGGTCTCGGTGGCGCGGTGCTTCGCCCCGGTGAGCTCACGGAACCAGCGGGAGCCGCGGTCGGCGAGCGTGTCGACGTCTGAGGCGAGGGTCTCGAGCTGCGGCGCGAGGGCGTCGAGCGCGAGGGCCGCGTCGGCCAGCCGCCACCGGATGTCGGGGTCGGCCGAGTAGGGCGCGCCGCCGTTCTTGAGGCTGGTGCGCTTGTGGGCGGCCTCGACTCCGAGCTCGAGCGCTCGATCCGCGATCCCGGCGTAGACGGATGCGATGAGCAGCAGGAAGTTCGCGAACAGGGCGAAGATGAACGGGTCTGCGTTGGGGCCGACCGGCAGGTACCGAACGATGCGCTCGTCGGGCACGACGGCGCCTTCGAGCTTCGTGGTGCGCGACTGGGTGGCCCGCATGCCGAGGGTGTCCCAGTCGTCGAGGGTGGTGACGCCTGCGTCGTCGCGGGTGAGGATGCCGTGCACGAGGCGGGGGCCGTCCGGGCCGTCCGCCTGCTTGCCGAAGACGATGAGGCGCGTCCATGCGGGGGCGAGCGAGGTGAAGATCTTCGTCCCCGTGAACGCGTAACCCGCTACGGGAGTTTCAACCCGCTCGACGCGAGTGAGCGAATCCCACATGACGAGGTCGTTGCCGGGCTCGCTGTTGCCGAACGCGAACAGCTCGCCCGCCTCGGCATCCGCAAGCACCCACGCGAGCGAATCGTCACCGCGGTCTGCGAGGGTGCGGGCGATGCCCACCACCACCAGGTGCATGTTGATCGCGAGAGCGGTCGCCGGAGCGTAGGCGGCCAGCAGACGCTGATCGCGCACCGAGTCGAGCAGGCTGCGCGGTCGAAGGTATCCGGCGGCGCGCAGCTCGGCGAGATCCTCGTCGAAGAAGGTGTTGTCGCGGTCGTAGCCGGCGGCGCGCGAGCGGATGCGGTCGAGGAGTTCGGGGGTCAGCGCGGACACCCAGCCAGGCTACGCCGGGCTACGAGGGCGCGCCCGCAGCGCCCAGCTGGCGACGGGCTTCGTCGATCGTGGCGAGCACCTCGATGCTCACCTCGAGGGGATGCTCGGGCGCCTCGAGCCGGCCCTCCGCGATGTGCGCCGCCACAGCGGTCGCCTGGTAGCAGAGGCCGTCGCGCCAGCGCATGCCCGTCTCGTCCTCCCAGTGCGCCGCACCACCGTCGACGCGGCCGATCTTGAACCGGCCCGGTGCGACGAAGGGTTCGACGTCGAGCCGCAGGCCCTCGGACCCGGCGACCATCGCCGTGATCGGCAGGTCGACGTTCATGCTCGAGAACGAGCTCGCCGACACGGTCTCGCCCCACCCGAGCACGACCCTCGCATCCGCGTCAACGCCCGTGGGCGCGAGCTCCCCGGTGGCGTGGACGGAGGTCGGGCGGCCGAGGCAGAAGTGAGCCCACCACAGCGTGTAGACGCCGAGATCGAGCAGGCTGCCGCCGCCGAGAGCCGGGTCGAAGGCGCGGCTGCCGGGGTCGTACTCGAAGCGCCCGGCGAAGGTCGCCGCAGCGCCCACCGGGGTGCCGAGTACGCCATCGTCGAGCAGGCGCCGGATGACGGTCGTCTGCGGCAGGAAGCGCGACCACATCGCCTCCATGGCGAAGACCCCAGCCGTGCGTGCCGCGAGCGCGATCTCGGATGCCTGCTCGGCCGATACGGCGATCGGCTTCTCGATGAGCACGTGCTTGCCCGCATCGATCGCGAGCAGCGCGAGAGCACGGTGCTCGGTGTGGGGTGCCGCGATGTAGACGACATCGACATCCGGATCGGCGACGAGCGCGTCGTAGCGGTCGTACCAGCGGTCGATGCCGTGCGTCTGCGCGAACCGCTCGGCGCGCTCTGCCGACCGCGATGCCACCGCCACCACCCGCTGGTCGGTGTTCGCGTGCAGGGTGTTCACCCAGTCGTGCGCGATCGCGCCCGGGGCGAGCACGCCCCAGCGCAGCACCGGTCCGCCGCGCAGCGGCACGTTCGTCGGCTCGGGAAAGCTCGAGAAGCTCATGACCGCACGCTACCGGTGCTCGCGCCTGGTGAGGGGTCGCAAAGTGCGGTCAACACGCCGTGGAAGCCGCACTTTGCGACCCCTCAGGGTGCGGGCGTCAGGCGCCGAGCTGCTCGAGCACCGCCTCGAGCTGATCGACGGCCCAGTCGAGTTCGTCCTCCTCGACGACGATCGGAGGCGCGAGACGGATGGTGGAGCCGTGCGTGTCCTTCGCCAGCACACCGCGCTCGGCGAGCATGACCGCCACCTCGCGTCCGGATGCGAGAGCCGGGTCGATGTCGACGCCCGCCCAGAGACCCGCCGAACGCACCGACACGACCCCGCGGCCGACCAGCGCATCCAGCCGCTCACGAAGATGGGCGCCGAGCGCTGCGGCCCGGCGCTGATAGTCGCCCGTCTCGAGCAGCCCCACGACCGCGAGACCCACGGCAGCCGCCAGCGGGTTGCCGCCGAAGGTCGAGCCGTGCTCCCCGGGACGGATCACGCCGATCACGTCCGCGTCGCCGACCACCGCGCTCACCGGCACGATGCCGCCGCCGAGGGCCTTGCCGAGCAGGTACAGGTCGGGGATCACGCCCGCGTTCTCGCACTGGAACGTCGCACCCGTGCGCCCGAGACCCGACTGGATCTCGTCGGCGATGAACAGCACGTTCGCATCCCGGGTGAGGCGGCGCACCGCCGGAAGGTACTCATCTGGGGGGATGATGATGCCCGCCTCACCCTGAATGGGTTCGAGAAGAACTGCCACGGTGTCGTCGTCGATGGCAGCCGCGAGGGCTGCGGCGTCGCCGTACGGAACCGAAACGAAACCGGGCGTGTACGGGCCGAAGTCGGCACGCGCATCCGGGTCGTCGGAGAAGCTGATGATGGTCGTGGTGCGACCGTGGAAGTTGCCGTTCGCGACGATGATCTTCGCGCGGCCCTGCTCGACGCCCTTCACCCGGTAGCCCCAGGCGCGCGCGATCTTGATGCCCGACTCGACGGCCTCGGCGCCCGTGTTCATCGGCAGCACCATCTGCTTGCCGGCGAGCTTCGCCAGCCCCTCCAGGAACGGCCCGAGCTTGTCGTTGTGGAACGCCCGGCTCGTGAGCGTCAGCCGGTCGAGCTGCGCCTTCGCCGCATCCACCAGAACCGGATGCCCGTGCCCGAAGTTGAGCGCCGAGTACGCGGCCAGACAGTCGAGGTACCGCTTGCCGTCGACATCCGTCACCCACGCGCCGAACGCGTGAGACACCACGATGGGGAGCGGGTGGTAGTTGTGGGCGCCGTACTCCTCCGCCTGCTCGAGGTAGCGGGCGGTCTGGCCGGTGACGGCGGGCGAGGCGAGGTCGGCGGTCATCGTCGCAGCTCCAGGGTGCAGCACTTCACGCCGCCTCCGCCGAGCAGCAGCTCCGACAGGTCGACGCCGTGCGGCACGAATCCGCGTTCGCGAAGCTGGCGCTCGAAATCGGTGGCGCGGGATGCGATGACGACGTTGCGTCCGTCGCTGAAGCTGTTGAGGCCGAGCACGGCCGCATCGGCGTCGTTCACGTGGATCGCCTCCGGGAACCGGGAGTCGAGGATGTCGAGGCTGGCGGCGTCGAACGCCTTCGGCAGGAAGGCGACGGATGCGGGGCCGCCGTCGGAGTCGAGCACGGCGAACGCCGTGTCGAGATGGTAGAAGCTCGGGTCGATGAGCTTCAGCGTGACGACCTCGCGGTCGTAGATGCGTCGCAGCTCATCGTGGCTGGCCGCGTCGGAGCGGAAGCCGGTGCCGGCGAAGATGGTGTCGCCGACGAGCAGGAAGTCGCCTTCGCCCTCGTTGGTGGAGACCGGCTCGCGCACCTCGAAGCCGTTGGCGGCGAACCACTCCATGTAGGCGGGCCCCTCGGGTCCGCGTTCCGGGTACTGGAAGCGTGCGCCGTAGGCGATGCCGTCGAGCACGAACCCGCCGTTGGCGGCGTAGACCATGTCGGGGAGACCCTCGACGGGGTCGATGAGGTGCACGTCGTAGCCGAGCTCGAGGTAGAGGTCGTAGAGGGTCTGCCACTGGGCCAACGACTTGCCGGTGTCGGTGGGGTCTTCGGGATGCATCCACGGGTTGATGCGGTAGCTGACGGTGAAGTGCTCGGGGCGGCACATGAGCACCGTGCGGCGCGTTGCGCGGCGTTCGGCGACGGTCGGAGCGGGCTCGATCAGGGTCATGCTGCCCAGTGTCGCACGCACACATCCGGAGGTTCCGGGCGTGAACTGCACTTAAGCTGCGTCGCACTCCCATCGAACGCAACGATTCCGCGTACACTGCTCCGGTGGACAACATCGACTACGGCATCCTCGACCTCCTGCGCCAGAACTCCCGCGCCGGCTACGGCGACATCGGCGACCGGGTGGGGCTCTCGGCATCCGCAGTGAAACGCCGCGTCGACCGTCTCGTCGCCGACGGCGTCATCCGCGCATTCACCATCCAGGTCGACCCCGCCGTCGACGGCATGGCCACCGAGGCCTACGTCGAGCTGTTCTGCCGCGGCACCGTCGCCCCCGACGAACTGAAGCGCATCCTCTCCCAGGTGCCCGAGGTGGTCGACGCGTCGACCGTCACCGGCGATGCGGACGCGATCGTGCACATCCGCTCGCGCGACATCCCGAGTCTCGAAGAGGCGCTCGAACGCGTGCGCATCGCGCCCAGCGTCGATCACACCCGCAGCGCCATCGTGCTCAGCCACCTCATCCACCGCAGCTACGACTGATGCGGCTGCATCTCGATCCCGCGTCGACCACGCCCCCCTACGAGCAGGTGCGGGTGCAGTTGCTCGAGCGGATGCAGCAGGGCGTTCTGCCCGCCGGGTCGCGGCTGCCGACGGTGCGGCAGCTGGCCGACGAACTCGAGCTCGCACCCGGCACGGTCGCCCGCGCCTACAAGGAGCTCGAGGCTGCGGGCGCGATCGAGACCCGCGGTCGCAACGGCACCGTCGTCGCCTGGTCTGCGGATGCCGCTGAGCGTCGCGTGCAGGAGCTCGCCTCCCAGCTCGCCGCCGCCGCGCGCGAGAACCGGGTGCCCCCGGGGCGGGTGCGCGAGCTGGTCGAGGCGGCACTCGCCGCTCGGGACTGAGCGACCCGACGCCTCACCGGGCGTACTCGAGTGGCGCCGCGTTGCAGCCGTCGAAGCCCTCCGTGTCGAGGATCGCGTCGATGTCGCGCTGCGATCCGAAGTCTTCCGCCGTATAGCTCGGCGGAACGACCCCCGCCCGCTGCAGGCAGGCGACCATGATCTGGTTCTCGTCCAGGTTCTCGGGGTTGCGGACCATCGTGTCTTTCAAGGTGACGATGCGCAGGCCCGAGCTGCGCATGCACTCGGTGACGTCGTCGTGGTCGAGGGCCTCGCTGTTGCCGTAGGAGAGTGAGCCGTCCGGCTCCCACCTGGCGTCGAGGCCGAGGCCGTTCATGCACTCGATGATCTGCGCCCGGAAGTAGGCGTACTCCAGCTCGTCGATCTCGCCGTCTGCGAGCGCGTCGCGTTCGACGTCGGTGGACTCCTCCCAGGTGCTGGCGAACAGCCCGGCCCATGGGCCGTCGAAGCTCGGCGCCTCGACGGCCGCACGGCCGGGTTGGTTATCTGCCGCACCCCCGGCCCCCGCATCCGGTGAGCAGGCGCACAGGGAAAGCGCCAATGCACCCGCGGCGAGGACGGCGGAGGCGAAGGTGCGCGCGGTCATCTAGAGGACGTTCCAGAAGGCGGTGTTGCCGCCCAGCCAGGAGGACGCGTGCGACGACTTGGCCCACTTGTTCGCGCTGGCGGCCACCTGCTTGCAGCGGTCGACGAGGCCGTTGTTGCACGAGGTGGCCGTGTGGTACTTCGTCGCGTGGTGGTAGTTCGAGATGACCTTGCCACCCTCGACTCCGTACTGGAAGAGACCGCCGCCGGCGCTCTCGCTGGTGAGTGCCGGGGCCGCCTGCGCAGCCGGCGCCATCGTCAGCATCAGGCCGAACCCGAGCGCGACCGCGACCGCTGTCTTCTTGATCTTCATGTTGCATCTCCTGTGTAGGTGAAATTCGAACCTAACCAGGAGCCATTCGGATATCAAACTCAGCCGTATGGCAGACTGACGGGGATGGAGGTATCACCATGGAGCTGATCATGAGCGTGGGTCTCGGGTTCGCGCTGCTGATCGTCGCGGGCGTCGGCGCGCTCGTCGTCGCCCTCCTGCGCGAGCTCAGTGCCCTTCGACGTTGGAGTCGACGCCCGCATCCGGGCCCTTCGACAGCGTCGCGAGAGCGGCCATCGCATCCTCGTCGAGGGTGAAGTCGAAAACCGCCAGGTTGTCGCGCATCCGGGCGGGCGATGCCGACTTCGGGATCACCACGAGACCCTGCTGCACATGCCAGCGCAGCACCACCTGCCCCGCCGTGCGCCCGACCCGCGCCGCCACCTCGGCGACGACCGGCTCGTCGAGGATGCGCGCCCCCTGACCGCCGAGCGGGCTCCACGACTCGGTGACGATGCCGTGCGCGTCGCCGTAGGCGCGCTGCGCCGGGCGCGTGACGTGCGGGTTGAGCTGGATCTGGTTGACCGCCGGCACGATCTCGGTCTCGGCGAGCAGCGTGTCGAGATGCTCGGTGCGGAAGTTGGAGACCCCGATGGCTCGAGCGCGCCCGTCGGCGTGCAGCTTCTCGAAGGTGCGCCAGGTCGACACGAACTGGCCCCGGCGCGGGAGGGGCCAGTGCATGAGCAGCAGGTCGACGTAGTCGAACCCCATCCGGTCGAGCGCGGCGTCGAGGCCGCCGATCGCCCGGTCGTCGCCCTGGAACTCCCCGTCGAGCTTCGTCGTCACGAAGAACTCCTCACGCGCCACGCCACTGCGCCGCACACCCTCGCCGACGCCCGCCTCGTTGCCGTAGCGGGTGGCGGTGTCGATGTGGCGGTAGCCGATCTCGGCGGCGGCCACCACGGCATCCGCGACCTCGGCGTCGTTCATGGGCCAGGTGCCGAGGCCCAGCTGCGGGATGCCGGCACCGGTGTTGAGAGGGATCGTGGGGATGGTCATGAGCCAACGCTACGCGGGCCGACCGATGGTCACACCGGCAGCTTGATCATCGCCCGGTCGGGGGTTCCGAAGCGGTGCGCGGTGATCGACACCGACTGCTCGCGCAGGAACGGCAGCATCTCGATGCGGCCTGCCGCCGTGACCGGTCCCGCGTACACCGCGACATCCGGCGAACCGACGAGGGCGGCGGCGAGCGCGACGGCACCGCCGCCGACGTGACGGATGCGCGCGGGAAGCTCGCGCGCTGCCCGGGCCGCGAAGGCGGCATCGGATTCGACGACGGCGCTCCAGCCGAGGTCGCCGCCGGCACGGCCGAGCCGCAGGGGCTTCGCCGAGCTGATCGAGAGCGGCGCGCGGGCCAGCGCGGCGGCTGCCAGCACGCGCACCAGGTCGGCGAGCGCACCGTCTTCTGCGAGCCGCACGGTCACCCGCGCCGCCCGGTAGCGGAACACGTTGCGTTCGACACCCAGCTGCGAAACGTCGCGCGAGGCCCCGAACTCGACCGCCCACGCGTCGGCATCCGAGAAGGCCCCGCGCCGCACCGCGTCGAACCCGCCGTAGTCGAGCGCGGGCTGGAACGCCTCCACGACGGTCCGCACGCGACGCTCGAGGCCGTCGAGTCGCAGGTCGCCCTCGGGCGCCACGGGCACCGGATGCCAGTCGCCGAGCACGAGCAGCGTGTTGGGCCCGCCCGCCTTGGCGCCGGGTCCCACGCTGGAGCGCTTCCACCCGCCGAACGGTTGACGTCGCACGATCGCACCCGTGATGGGCCGGTTCACGTAGAGGTTGCCCGCCTGCACCGATTCGATCCACCGCGCGACCTCGTCGACGTCGAGCGATTGGATGCCGGCCGTCAGCCCGTAGGCGACGGCATTCTGCAGCTGGAGAGCCTCGTCGAGGGTCGCGGCGCGCATTATGCCGAGCACGGGGCCGAAGAACTCGGTGCGGTGGAAGTCGGATCCTGCGGCGACGCCGTCGCGGACACCCGGCGACCAGAGACGGTCGGTGGAGTCGAGCTGTCGCGGCTTGACGAGCCAGCTCTCGCCTTCGGCGAGCTGGGTGAGGCCGCGCGCGAGTTTCCCGGCCACGGGTTCGACGACCGGACCCACGGTGACGGCGGGATTCTGCGGGTAGCCGACGGCGAGACTGGTGACGGCATCCGCGAGCTGACGGCGGAAGCGTTCCGACTCGCCGACCGACCCGACGAGGATCGCGAGCGATGCGGCGGAGCATTTCTGTCCCGCGTTGCCGAACGCGCTCGCGACGATGTCCTTCACGGCGAGGTCGATGTCGGCCGAGGGCGTGACGACGATGGCGTTCTTGCCGCTCGTCTCGGCGAGCAGCGGCAGGTCGGGCCGCCAGGAGCGGAACAGTGCAGCAGTCTCGTACGACCCGGTCAGCACGACGCGGCCGACCTCCGGTGCGGTCACCAGGCGTCGGCCGAGTTCGCCCTCCTCGACGTCGACGAGGGTCAGCAGCTCGCGCGGCACGCCGGCCTCCCACAGAGCCTCGGCGAGCACCGCACCCGAGCGCCGCGCCTGCGGTGCCGGCTTCAGGATCACGGCGCTGCCGGCCGCGAGCGCCGACAGCACGCCGCCGGCCGGGATCGACACCGGGAAGTTCCACGGTGGCGTGATCAGGGTGAGCGGTACGGGTGCGAAGCTCGCGTCGCGGATGGCGGCGAGCTCGCGCGCGCGGTCGGCGTAGAAGAGGGCGAAGTCGACCGCCTCGCTCACCTCGACATCGGCTTCGGCGATCGTCTTGCCGGTCTCGGCCGCCATCACCTCGATGAGGCGTCCGCGGAACACGGCGAGCACCTCCGCCGCACGGTCGAGCAGTTCCGCCCGCGTGTGCCCGGGCACGTGACCCCAGTGCACGCCCGCCTCCGCGCCGGTGCGGATGGCGGCGTCGAGCCGAGCGGGGTCGTCGATGCGCGCTGCGGCGATCGTCGCCTCGCCGAGCCGCGACGACTCGGAGCGCTCGAGGATCCCGCGCGCCCACACGCGGTTGGCGACGAGCGATGGGTCGGTGTCGGGCTCGTTGCGGAACGCCTGCGGCGCCCGCGGGAGCGGCGGGCTGAGGCGGTTCTGCGTGCGATTGGGGGGCGGCACCTCGTCGTCGAGCGCGGCGAGCGACGCCGCGAAGCGGTCGGCCTCGCGGGCGAATGCGCGGCCGTCGGATGCGAGGTCGAAGACCGCCGACATGAAGTTCTCGTCCGATGCGTTCTCCTCGAGCCGCCGCACGAGGTAGCTGATGGCCGCATCGAACTCCGTCGGATGCACGACCGGCGTGTAGAGCAGCAGGCGCCGGGTGTCCGCGCGCACCGCCTGGGCCTGCGCGGTGGCCATGCCCAGCAGCATCTCGATGTCGAGGCGGTGCTCCACACCGCGGCCGGATGCGAGCAGCCACGCGAACGCGAGGTCGAAGAGGTTGTGCCCGGCGACACCCACCCGCACGGCGGCCGTCGCATCCGGTGTGAGGGCGGCCACCAGCATCCGCTTGTAGTTGGTGTCGGTGGCCTGCTTGCTGGGCCAGGTGGCGAGCGGCCAGCCGTGGATGGTCGCGTCGACGCGTTCCATGGCGAGGTTCGCGCCCTTGACGATGCGCACCTTGATGCCTGCACCGCCCGCCTCGACGCGTGCCTTCGCCCACTCGGTGAGCTTCGCGAGTGCCGCCACCGAGTCGGGGAGGTACGCCTGGAGCACGATGCCCGCCTCGAGCCCTCGCAGCGACGGCTGATCGAGGATGCGCGTGAAGACGGCGATCGTGAGGTCGAGGTCGCGGTACTCCTCCATGTCGAGGTTGATGAACTTCTGACCGCGGGCGGCGGCCGCCTGCTCGTAGAGGGGTGTGAGGTGCAGCACGACACGGTCGACGGTCTCGTCGAAACCCCACAGCGAGAGCTGGCTCGCGACCGATGACACCTTCACCGACACGTAGTCGACGTCGTCGCGGGCGAGCAGCTCCCGGGTGCCCACGAGACGGTGCCCGGCCTCCTTCTCACCGAGCACGGCTTCGCCGAGCAGGTTGATGTTGAGGGCGGCACCCTGCCCGCGCAGGTGTGCCAGCGTCTTTGCGAGCTTGGCCGGGGTGGCGTCGATGACGAGGTGCGACACCATGCCGCGCAGCACGCGGCGCGCGATCGGGATGACGGGCCACGGCACGAGCACGCCGATGCCGCCGCCGAGCGAGATGAGCGCCCGCAGGTACCAGGGCAGGAAGCGCGGCACCCTCCGCGAGAGGCGTTCGAGGTTGCGGGCGGCGACTCGCGGGTCGTCGGGGCGCACCACCCTGTCGACGAATCCGAGCGTGAAGTCGAGCCCCGCGGGGTCGGCGAGCAACCCGGCGAGACGTTTCGCGCTCGCGTCGGGCTTGACGCCTTCCGCGGCTGCGAGCCAACGTCGCACGAGTGCGACGGTCTCGTCGGGGGTGGGCAGATCGGGGGGCACCGCCATGCTCTGAGGATAGACAAGCGCCCCGTGCACTGTGTGTGCACGGGGCGCTCGAAGTGCGGGAGAGATTACGCCGCAGCGGCCGCCTCGAGCTTCGCCTCGCGCACGCCCTGCAGCGCGCCCGACCAGCTCTCGAGCTGCGCGGTGAGGGTCTGCAGGCTGGCGAGGTGCTGCTCGCCCGGCGTGAACACGCTGAAGTTCTCGAAGTCGTGGAAGAACGAGAAGGCGAGCTGCGTGCGGATGTCGGCGATCTGCAGTTCGCCGAGGGTGCTGCGCAGCTTGTCGGCGGCACGCACTCCGCTCGAGAGGGCGCCGTAGCTGACGATCGCGGCGGCCTTGTCGTTCCACTCGCGGTAGATGAACGAGATGGCGTTCAGCAGCGAGGGCGAGGGGGCGTGGTTGTACTCGGAGGTCACGAAGATGAAGCCGTCGAACTGGTCGATCGTCTCGGCCCAGGCGCGGGTGTGGTCGTGCTCGTAGCGGCCGGCGGAGGCGGGAACGGCTTCGTCGAGCAGCGGCAGGTTCACCTCGGCGAGGTCGACGACCGTGTACTCGGCGTCGCCGAGGCGGTTGGCGTGCTCCTGCACCCAGTTGGCCACCTGGTCGCCGACGCGGCCGGGGCGGGTGCTGCCGATGATGATTCCGATGCGGAGCTGGCTGCTCATGGGATGTGTCCTCCGAGATTGTTGACGTGTCACACGACTATAACCGTTGACACGTCAACCTATTCCCGGAACCTCGCGATATCCTGAGCGGCATGTCGACCGTGTCCGAGGTGAGCCAGGAGGACTGGGAGGTCTGGCGCGACTACTACCGCGCCGCCCGCGAGCTCACTCACGCGTTCGACCGCCGCCTCCAAGACGACTCCGGCATCTCGCATCCCGAGTACCTCGTGATGCTGGCCCTCTGGAACGCGCCCCGCCGCAAGCTGCGCACCGGCGAGCTCGCCGACGACCTCGCCTGGGAGAAGAGCCGCGTCTCGCACCAGGTCACCCGCATGGTGTCGCGCGGCCTGCTCGAGCGCACAGAATGCGACACGGATGCGCGCGGAGTGTGGGTCGGACTCACCACCGAAGGCAGCCGCACCCTGCTCGCCGCCACCCGCGACCACACCGCCGCCATCCGCGCGTGGTTCTTCGACGTGCTCTCCGACGACGAGAAGCTGGTGTTCCAGGCCGCATCCCAGCGGATGCGCGCGAAGCTCATCGACGACGGCGCCGCACCGCTCCCCCGCGAGAGGGAGGCGCGGGCCGACGACGTTGCCTAGGCTCTCCGCGTGACCGCCGCATCCGACGCCACGGCGGGCCAGGGGTCCGGCTGGGTTCGGCCGCGCCCGACCCGCCGCGACCGCTACGTCGACCTCGCCACGGCGATCGCGCTCTACCTCGGCGCGGTGCTCTCCCAGCAGCTGTACCGGGTCGCGGGAGCCTACGAGCACCCCGCCGGCGGCGCACTCACCCTGGCCCTGCTCGCCGTCACCGTGCTGCCCCTCGCCGCGCGCCGCAGTCATCCCGTCGTCTCGGCCGTCGTCGTGGCCGCCGGCTTCATCGCCGCCGGGAGCCTGCAGGTGCCCGAACTGCTCATCACGCAGATCGCGCTCTTCCTGGCGCTCTACTCGGTGGGTGCCTGGGTGTCGCGGCGTTCGGTGGCGGTCGCCGCCCGGGCCGTGATCGTGATCGCGATGGCCATCTGGCTCATGGTGGCGCTCTTCCAGTCGGCGACCGACCCCGAGGTCCTTGAGAACTTCCCCCACGCGGGCGCCCTGTCGCCGCTCGCCGCGTTCATGCTCATCCAGGTGCTCATCAACCTGCTCTACTTCGCGGGCGCCTGGTGGTTCGGCGACCGGGCCTTCGTCGCGGCGCGACAGCGCTACGAGCTCGAGCAGCGCACCATCGAACTCGAGCGCGAGCGCGAGCGCACCGCGGCTCAGGCCGTCGAGCTCGACCGGGTGCGGATCGCCCGCGAACTGCACGACGCGGTCGCCCACCACGTGAGCGTCATCGGCATCCAGGCGGGGGCGGCGCGCACGGTGCTGACCTCGGATGCGGATGCGGCATCCGAGGCGCTGAAAATCATCGAGACCACCAGCCGGGAGACCATCCGCGAACTGCACGAGATGCTCGTGACCCTCCGCGATCCGGGCGAGGCGCTCGAGTCGGTGCGCGGCATCGACCGACTCGGCGAGCTCGTGGACGCCTCGGAGGATGCGGGCATTCCCACGAGCCTTCAGGTGATCGGCGACCCCGTGCCGGTGCCCGCCATCGCGAGCGTCAACCTGTACCGCATCGCGCAGGAGGCGCTCACCAACGTGCGCAAGCACGCCGGCCCGGATGCGACGGCCGACATCCGCGTGCGCTACGGCCACGAGCACATCGAGCTCGAGATCGCCAACACGGGCGGCGTCGCGTCGAGGCGCCTGCCCGGCGGCCTCGGCCAGCTCGGCATGCGCGAACGCGTGGCCGTGTCGGGGGGCAGTCTCGAACTCGGGCCACGCAGCCGCGGGGGCTACCTGGTGCGCGCGCGCATCCCCCTCCCGGAGGCGACCGCATGACCCGCGTGCTGCTCGTCGACGATCAGGCTCTCGTGCGCACCGGCTTCCGTGTGATCCTCGACGCCCAGCACGACATCGAGGTGGTGGGCGAGGCGGGCGACGGCCTCACCGGGGTGGCACTCGCCGCGGAACTCGCACCCGATGTGGTGTGCATGGACGTGCAGATGCCGGGCCTCGACGGGCTCGAAGCCACCAGCCGCATCGTCGAGCGGCCCGAGGCGCCCGCGGTGCTCGTGCTCACGACCTTCGACCGCGACGACTACCTGTTCCGTGCGCTCGAGGCGGGCGCATCCGGATTCCTGCTGAAGACCTCGACCCCCGAGCAGCTGGTCGAGGCGGTTCGGGTGCTCGCTTCGGGCGACGCCCTGCTCTCGCCCGCGGTCACCCGCCGGGTCATCGAGCGCTTCGGGTCGGGCGCGGAGGCGGCGAGAGTCGACGATGATGCGATCGCCGAGCTCACCGAGCGCGAATCGGATGTGTACCGTCTGCTGGCCGACGGGCTCTCGAACGCCGAGATCGCGTCGACGCTCTACGTGGGCGAGGCGACCGTGAAGACCCACGTCTCGAACATCCTGCAGAAGCTCGGCGTGCGCGATCGCGTGCAGGCCGTCGTGCGGGCGCACCGCTCTGGCTTCGTCGGCAGCTAGTAGCTCGTCAACTCGACCGTGCTGAAGGGGAACGGCAGGCCGAACCAGCCCGTGCCGCTCCAGTTCTCGAGCGGCACCAGCCGCAGCCAGAGCTGGCTCGCGACGACCGCGAGCGCGAGCAGCGCGACCATCACCACCGCCGTGCGATCGAGGATGCGGAGCGCGGCGGCCTCGTCGTCGGCGCGACGCAGCACGCGGGTCAGGGCCCACAGCAGCGTCGCCACCACCGCGACCACCATGAACGGACTCGCGTGCATGTCGACCTGCACGCACGACGGCAGCACGTCGTCGGTGCACATCCCCCTGCTCGTCGTCACGAGCGCCGAATAGACGACGAGCCCGACGAGCGCCACGAGGACGAGCCGGCGGATGCGGCGCACGATCATGGCGCCCGGAAGTGCCGCCACCCGCGTCTGCGCATCCTGCACCTGTGACATGAACTCACCTCTGCGCGACAACGTACCGCGTTCGCCCCCGCGTGTCTCCCCCGCTCGGCGTCCGCCTTCGGGGGGAGGCGCCCGTCATGCGCGGCTCCTAACGTGAGAACAGACCAGGGAGGTACCGTGCTCGAGATCCGAGACGTCAGCAAGACCTATGGCACCAGGCGCGTACTCGAAGACGTGAGCTTCGACATCGCGCCCGGCCGCATGACCGGCTTCGTCGGCGGCAACGGCGCAGGCAAGACCACCACCATGCGCATCATCCTCGGGGTGCTCGAGGCGGATTCCGGAACCGTCACCCTCGAGGGCGAACCCCTCGGCCCCACCGGTCGCCGCCGATTCGGCTACATGCCCGAAGAACGCGGCCTCTACCCGAAGATGAAGCTCGCCGAGCAGCTCGTGTACCTCGCGCGCCTCCACGGCCTCACCCCCGACGACGCGAAGCGCAACACCGACGAGCTGCTCTCCCGGCTCGGCCTCACCGAGCGCTCCGGCGACCCGGTCGAGAAGCTCTCGCTCGGCAACCAGCAGCGCGCCCAGATCGCGGCGGCCCTCGTGCACGACCCCGAGGTGCTGATCCTCGACGAGCCGTTCAGTGGACTCGACCCGATGGCCGTCGAGGTCGTCTCCGATGTGCTGAACGACCGCGCCCGCGCCGGTGTGCCGGTGCTGTTCTCGAGCCACCAGCTCGACATCGTCGAGCGCCTCTGCGACGACCTCGTCATCATCGCCGACGGCCGCATCCGGGCAGCAGGGCCGCGCGACGCCCTCCGCGAGCAGCACGCCACCCTGCGCTACCAGTTGCAGACCTCGGCGGATGCCGGCTGGCTGCGCGACGAGCCCGGCGTCACCGTGATCGAAGCGGACGGCGGGTACGCACTCTTCGACGCGGCCGATCCGGATGCGGCGGCCCGCGTCCTGCAAGCGGCAGTCGCTCGGGGCGCCGTCTCCGACTTCGCCCGGCAGCATCCCACCCTCTCCCAGATCTTCAAGGAGGTCATCCGATGAGCGCCGCACGCACTCCCGCCGTCGCCCGCCCGTACTCCACCGGACGCACGGTGTGGCTCGTCGCCCAGCGCGAGGTGATGGTGCGCCTGCGCAGCGTCTCGTTCCTGGTCTCGACCGGCATCCTGCTGCTGCTGCTCGTCGGTTCGGTCGTCATCGGCGCGGTCACCACGGCGAACGCATCCGACCCGAAGGTCGCTGTGGTGGCCGGGGTCGAGCTGCCCCAGGGGGTCGCCCTCGAGGTGACTGAGGCCGACACCCGGGCGGAAGCCGAGCAGCTGGTGCGAGACGGCGACGTCGACGCGGCGGTCGTGCCCGATTCGAACCCGCTCGGCTACATGATCCTCGGCGACGACAGCGCGCCGGTCGGCGTGATCCAGGCGCTCAGCGTCGCGCCCCCGGTCGAGCTCCTCGACTCGAGCAGCACCGGCGGGTTCCTCGGCTACCTCGTGGCCATCGGATTCGGCCTCGTGTTCTTCATCTCGGCGATGACCTTCGGCTCGACGATCGCGCAGTCGGTGGTCGAAGAGAAGCAGACCCGCGTGATCGAGATCCTGCTCGCCGCGATCCCCACCCGTGCCCTGCTCGCCGGCAAGATCCTCGGCACCACGATCCTCGCCTTCGGGCAGATCGCGCTGCTGCTCGCCATCTCGATCATCGGCTTGACGATCACCGGTCAGAGCGAGCTGCTCGGCGGGCTCGGGCTGCCGTTCGTGTGGTTCGCGATCTTCTTCGTCTTCGGGTTCGTGCTGCTCGCGGCGCTGTTCGCCGCGACCGGCGCCATGGTGTCGCGACAGGAGGACATCGGCTCGACCACCACACCGGTCACGATGCTCGTGATGATCCCGTACTTCCTGGTGATCTTCTTCAACGACAACCCGCTCGTCGTCACGATCATGTCGTACGTGCCGTTCTCGGCACCGGTCGGGATGCCGCTGCGCCTGTTCATGGGTGATGCGCAGTGGTGGGAGCCGCTGCTGTCGCTCGCCATCCTGGTCGCCACGAGTGTCGCGGTGATCGCCGTCGGCGCGCGCATCTACGAGAACTCGCTGCTCCGTATCGGCCAGCGGGTGAAGTTGGCCGACGCACTGCGGGGCTGATCGCCTCCGTTTCGGACTGTCGCGCCGCTCCGTGCGGCCGCGACAGTCCGAAACAGCAGCAGAATAGGTGGGTGACTCTGCACGACACCTCCTTCCGCGGCTTCGCGAGCGACAACTACGCCGGCATCCACCCCGAGGTGCTCGCCGCCCTCGCCGACGCCAACGGCGGCCACCAGATCGCCTACGGAGAAGACGTCTACACGGCGCGCCTCGGCGAGGTGATCCGGGCCGAGTTCGGTGAGCAGGCCGAGGTGTTCCCCGTGTTCAACGGCACGGGCGCCAACGTGGTGTCGCTCACGGCGCTGCTTCCGCGCTGGGGGTCGGTCGTGGCCACCTCGACCGCCCACATCCACACGGATGAGGGCGGGGCGCCCGAGAAGGTCGCGGGCCTCAAGCTGTTCGTCGTGCCGACACCCGACGGCAAGCTCACCCCCGAGCTGCTCGCAACCGAGGCGTGGGGCATGGACGACGAGCACCGCGCCGAGCCCGCCGCCGTGTCGATCACCCAGACCACCGAGCTCGGCACCCTCTACACGCCCGAAGAGGTCCGGGCGCTCGCGGACGCCGCACACGCCCACGGGCTCTCGCTGCACATGGACGGCGCCCGCATCTGGAACGCGGCGGCAGCCCTGGGCGTGCCGTTCCGCGAGTTCACCACGGATGCCGGGGTCGACATCCTGAGCTTCGGCGGCACCAAGATCGGCGCACTCGGCGTCGAGGCCATCGTCGTGCTGAACCCCGAGCGCGTCTCGGACATCGTTCGCCTGCGCAAGACCTCGATGCAGCTCGCCAGCAAGATGCGCTTCTTCAGCGCGCAGCTTCTGGCGCTGTTCGACGGCGTCGGACTGCAGGCCGCCGAGCACGCGAACGCGATGGCGTCGCGACTGCGCTCTGCGCTCGAGGCCGGCATCGCCGACGGCTCCATCACGGGGCTCGCGTTCAGCCAGGCGACGCAGGCGAACGCGGTATTCGCGATCCTGCCGAACGACGCGGCCGACCGCATCCGGGCCCGCTTCCGCTTCTACGACTGGGATCGGGCGGCCGGCCAGGTGCGCTGGATGACCGCCTTCGACACCACCGCGGCCGACATCGACGCGTTCGTCGCGGCCATCCGAGAGGAACTCGCGCGCGCGTAGGCTTGCCGGGTGACGAGGTCGCCCGCTGAGATGCCCTGGCTCGACTCCTACGCCGACGGCGTGCCGCGTGAGCTGGAGGTGCCGCCCGGTTCGCTGAGCGACCTCATCGCCGACTCGGTCGCCCGCTACCCCGAGCACACGGCGCTCGAGTTCTTCGGACGCGAGACCAGCTACGCAGCCCTCGGCGCGCAGATCGATCACGCGGCGGAAGGCTTGCGCCGCCTCGGCGTGAAGCCCGGCGACCGGGTGGCGCTGGTGCTGCCGAACTGCCCCCAGCATGTGGTGGCGTTCTACGCGATCCTGCGGGTGGGCGGGATCGTCGTCGAGCACAACCCGCTCTACACCCCGCGCGAGCTGCGCCACCAGTTCGAGGATCACCGCGCCCGTGTCGCGATCGCCTGGGACAAGACGGTGCCGACTCTGCAGGACTTCCCCTCCGATCTCGCGCTCGACGCGATCGTGTCCGTCGACATGACCCGCGCGTTCCCCCTGAAGATGCGCACCCTCCTGCGCCTGCCGATCGAGAAGGCGCGCACCAGCCGCGCCGAGCTGACGCTCGAGGTGGCGGGGACGACCCCGTGGGAGCAGCTGCTCACCGGGCCGCCGATCCCCGCCTCCGTTCCCGGGCCGCAGGCCGAGGATGTCGCGCTCATCCAGTACACGAGCGGCACCACCGGCAGCCCCAAGGGCGCCACCCTCAGCCACCGCAACCTCGTGGCCAACGCGGCGCAGGCCCGCGCGTGGGTGCCCGCGATGCCCCGCGGATCGGCATCCGTGCACGCGGTGCTGCCCCTCTTCCACGCGTACGGGCTCACCCTCTGCCTCACCTTCGCGATGAGCATGGGCGCCCGGCTGGTGCTGTTCCCGAAGCCCGACCCCGACCTGGTGCTGCCGGTGTTCAAGAAGCGCCCGCCGACGTTCCTGCCGGCCGTTCCGCCGCTCTACGACCGCCTGCGGAAGGCCGCCGAGGAGAAGGGCATCTCGCTGAAGGGGATCGAGATCGCCATCTCCGGCGCGATGCCCCTCTCCGCCGCAGTCGTCGAACCGTGGGAGGCGCTCACCGGCGGTTACCTCGTCGAGGGCTACGGCCTCTCCGAATGCTCGCCCGTGCTGATGGCCAACCCGGTGGCCCCGAACCGCCGCGCCGGAACCGTCGGTCTGCCCCTTCCCGGCACCGAGGTCCGCGTCGTCGACCCCGACGAGCCCACGCGCGATGTCGAGCCGGGTGAACCCGGCGAACTGGTGGTACGCGGACCGCAGGTGTTCTCCGGCTACTGGAACAAGCCCGAGGCGACCGCCGAGGTCTTCACCGAGGGCTGGTTCCGCACCGGCGACATCGTCTCCGTCGACGACGACGGCTTCGTGACCATCACCGACCGCATCAAGGAACTCGTCATCACCGGCGGCTTCAACGTGTCACCGTCGGAGGTCGAAGACATGCTGCGCGGCTACGACGGCGTCGCGGATGTCGCGATCGTCGGCATCCCGGACGCCCGCGACGGCGAACACGTGGTGGCCGCGATCGTGCCCGAGCCGGGCGCCAAGATCGACACGGATGCGCTGCGCGCCTGGGCGAAGCAGCAGCTCGCCGCCTACAAGGTGCCGCGCCGCATCCACGAGGTCGACGAGCTGCCGAAGTCGATGATCGGCAAAGTGCTGAGGCGCAAGGTGCGCGATCAGCTCATCGAACTGGAAGGAAATCAGTGAAGTTCGGCATCTTCATCCCGCAGGGCTGGCGTTTCGACCTGGTCGGCATCGACCCGGAGCGCCACTGGGGGGTCATGCACGACCTCGCGCAGGCGGCGGAGGCGGGCCCGTGGGAGTCGCTGTGGGTCTACGACCACTTCCACACCACGCCGGAGCCGAGCGAGGAGGCGACCCACGAAGCCTGGACGCTGATGGCCGCCCTCGCCGCATCCACCTCGCGCATCCGGCTCGGCCAGATGTGCACCTGCGTCGCCTACCGCAACCCCGCATACCTGGCGAAGGTCGCGGCGACCGTCGACCTGATCTCGGGTGGACGCCTCGAGATGGGCATCGGCGCCGGATGGTACGAGCACGAGTGGCGCGCCTACGGCTACGGGTTCCCGGATGCGCCGGAACGGCTGCGGATGCTGCGCGAGGGTGTCGAGATCATGCACCAGGCGTGGACCACCGGCCGCGCGAGCCTCGACGGCGAGTTCTGGAAGGTCGACGGCGCGATCGTGCAGCCCCGCCCGCTGCAGGAGGGCGGCATCCCGATGTGGGTCGCCGGCGGCGGTGAGAAGGTGACGCTGAAGATCGCGGCGCAGTACGCGACGTACACGAACTTCAACGGCGGGGCCGAGGAGTTCGCCCACAAGAGCGAGCTGCTGCGGGGGCACTGCGAGACGGTCGGTACCGACTTCGACGCGATCACCCGCTCGAGCAACTTCAACACGATCATCGGTGTCGACAGTGCCGACGTGAACGGGCGGGTCGACCGCTACGAGGCGCGCCTGGCGCAGTCGCTGGGCGACAAGAAGGCGGCCGAGCTGGTGTCGCAGTACCGCGGGGTGGCCTCGAAGGAGGGCATCGCCGGGACGCCCGACGAGGTGATCGAGGTGCTGCGCGAGCGCCAGGCGCTGGGGCTCGGCTACAGCATCCACTACTTCCCCGAGTCGGCGTACGACCGTTCCGGTGTGGAGCTGTTCGAGAAGCAGGTGATCCCGGCGCTCTCCTGAGTGTGTGGGGGACGCACCTAGCTCCAGCTACGTGCGGGTGGACCCGGTTGCAACTGGGTCCACGCGCGGCTAGCTGGAGCTAGGTACCCGTATGACGCGGGGTTTCGGGCCGATTCGAAGCAGGCGGGGCGCGCGGATACCGTCGTGAGGTGACGCGCGACGCCCCCATCCACGAGCTGCTGGTCGAGACCCGGACGTTCGCGCCGCCCGCAGAGCTGACCGCGACCTCGAACGTGGCGGCGGATGCGTGGGCACGCGCCGCCGAGGATCCGCAGGCGTTCTGGGCGGATGCCGCCCGCCGGCTCACCTGGGAGACGCCGTTCACCCGCACCCTCGACTGGACTCCCGCGCTCGCCGCGGACGGCACCCTGCAACCGCCGCGCGCCGAATGGTTCGCCGACGGAACCCTCAACGTGGCCGTCAACTGCGTCGACCGGCACGTCGAGGCGGGCCTCGGCGACAAGGTCGCCTACCACTGGGAGGGCGAGCCGGGCGACACCCGCACCCTCACCTTCGCTGAGCTGCAGCGGGAGGTCGCGAAGGCGGCGAACGCGCTCAGCGAGCTCGGCATCCGCACGGGCGACCGCGTAGTGATCTACCTGCCGGTGCTGCTCGAGACGGTGCTCGTGACGCTCGCGGTGGCGCGCCTCGGTGCCGTGCATTCGCTCGTGTTCGGCGGTTTCTCGGCCGAGGCGCTCCGGTTCCGGGTGAGCGACACGGGCGCGAAACTGCTGGTGACATCCGACGGGCAGTTCCGTCGCGGCAAGGCGGTGCCCGTGAAGGACAACGCGGATGCCGCAGTCGAGGGCCTCGAACATGTCGAGCACGTGCTGGTGGTCCGCCGCACCGGTGACGACATCCCCTGGAGCGAGGGCCGCGACGTGTGGTGGCACGATGTGGTCGACCGTCAGCCGGACACGCACGCGGCCGAGGCGTTCCCCGCCGAGACGCCGCTGTTCATCATCTACACCTCCGGCACCACCGGAAAGCCGAAGGGTCTCGTGCACACGAGCGGCGGCTACCTCACCCAGGCGAGCTGGACCCACTGGGCGGCATTCGATGCGAAGCCCGACGACGTGCACTGGTGCACCGCCGACCTCGCGTGGGTGACCGCGCACACGTACGAGCTGTACGGCCCTCTCACCAACGCGACGACGCAGGTGATCTACGAGGGCACGCCCGACGCTCCGCGCCGCACCCGCCACTTCGAGATCATCGAGCGCTACGGCGTGACCGTCTACTACACGGCCCCCACCCTCGTGCGCACCCTCATGACCTGGTTCCCGGATGGGGTGCCCGCCGAGTTCGACCTGTCGAGCATCCGTCTGCTCGGTTCGGTGGGCGAGGCGATCAACCCGGAGGCGTGGGTGTGGTTCCGCGAGAACGTCGGTGCGGGCCGGGCGCCCATCGTCGACACCTGGTGGCAGTCGGAGACGGGCGCCGCCGTGATGGCGCCGATCCCGGGCCACACCACCATCAAGCCGGGGTCCGCCACCCGCGCGCTGCCGGGACTGCGCACCCTCGTCGTCGACGAGCGGGGTGATGAGGTGCCCCCGGGCGCCGGCGGCTACCTGGTGATCCCCGATCCGTGGCCGTCGCTCGCCCGCACGGTGTGGGGCGACCCGCAGCGCTACCTCGACGCGTACTGGGCCCGCTTCGCCGACCGCGGCTACTTCTTCTCCGGTGACGGCGCGAAGGTGGATGCCGACGGCGACGTCTGGCTGCTGGGCCGCGTCGACGACGTGATCAACGTGTCGGGGCACCGGCTCTCGACGATCGAGATCGAGTCGGCGCTCGTCGCGCATCCGCTCGTCGGCGAGGCGGGCGTGACCGGCGCCGACGACCCGGTGACCGGCGAGGCGATCGTCGCGTTCGTGATCCCGTCGCGTGAGCCCGGCCCGGATGCGGTGGCCGAGCTGCGCGCACATGTCGCGAACGTGATCGGCCCGGTCGCGAAGCCTCGCGACATCCACCTCGTTCCCGAGCTGCCGAAGACACGCTCGGGCAAGATCATGCGCCGTCTGCTGCGCGACATCGTCGACGGGCGGCCCCTCGGCGACACGACGAGCCTGCAGAATCCGGATGGCCCGGCGCTGATCGTGGAGCTCCTGCGGGGCCGCTGAGCACGCAACGCTGTCGCGCAATCCAGCCCCCTGCACTGAACAGGGGGCGTGTCGGCACTGCACCTCGCCGCTCGGCGCACTTAATCCGGCTCGCGCCCCCATTGCGTGCGGGCGCTTCTTCCTAGCCTGATTCTGCGGTCGCACCTTCACCCGACGACGGAAACTCCGCTCCGTCCGGCGCCGCGTCTCCCCCGACACCCGAGGAATACACCCATGCCCCGCTTCAGAACCCGCGCGGTCGCGGCCGCCGCCGCCCTCGCCCTCTCCACCGCAGGCCTCCTGGCCGCCGCGGTTCCCGCATCCGCCGCCCCGCTCGTGCCGACCGACGCCGCTCTGCTCGGTTGCCTCAACCAGACGCTCGGGCTCCCGCCGGCGAACGGTGAGTTCACCCAGGAGCAACTCGACTCGGTGGTCTCGCTCACCTGCTCCAACGCAGGCGTTCAGACGCTCGACGGGATCAGCTCGCTCACGAAGCTCGCCGAGCTGTACATCGACGGCTCGGAGATCAGCGACCTCACCCCCCTCACCGGCATGTCGACGCTCTCGAAGCTGTCAATCACGGATGCCAAAGTCAGCGATCTGACTCCTTTGGCGACGACGAGGGTCTGGTATCTCTGGCTTGCCGGCAACGAGATCACCGATATCTCGCCCCTCCGCGAGATCGGGCCGCTCGAGTGGTACTCAGCCCGCATCAATCTCGACCGCAACCACATCGTCGACGGAACCGTACTGCGCTATTTCGCTGCCGCGGACGAGCTCTCGGTCAGCGACCAGACGGCCGTGCTTCCCGATGTCGCGGCTGGCACGCCCTTCACGAATCCGTTCCTCTGGGATGGATACCCGGTGGATGCCGTTGTCGATGGCGCCGCATATGACGCGGAGACCGCGTCGTGGACCTACCCGGTCGGCGGCACCTTCTCGGGTACCTGGGGCGACCCGGCCCTGTGGGGCTTCTCCGGCACCTTCGTCCAGACCGTCATCGGCGCACCCGTCGAGCCCGAGGTACCCCTCGAGCCCGAGGTACCCGTCGAGCCCGAGGTACCCGGTGCGCCGCTGCCGACCTCGCCGACCTCGCCCACCGCGCCGCAGGCTCCGGTGACCCCCGCGACCGCAGGAAACGCGCTCGCGAGCACCGGCACCGCCGTCGCACCGATGTTCGTCGGCGCGCTCACGATCCTGGCCGGCGGCATCGCCAGCCTCATCGCCGTCGGCTTCCTCCGCCGACGCACGGAGGGCGCCGACACGTCCTCCTAGTCACCACACAGGGAGAAGGCCCACCCCTTTCGGGGTGGGCCTTTTTTCGTGTGTGCCCGCGTCAGGAGGTCGCGGCGCCGGTGTCTTCGAACCGCGACACGGCCAGGCCGTCACCACCCGGCGCGAGGTCGACCCGAACGGTGTCACCGTCACGGATCTCGCCACTCAGCAGGGCCTTCGCCAGTGTGTCGTCGATCTCGTGCTGCATGAGCCGGCGGAGCGGCCGCGCCCCGTAGATCGGGTCGTAGCCGCGCTCGGCGAGCCAGGCACGCGCATCCGGGGTGACCGCAAGCTGCAGACGCCGCTCGCCCAGACGCCGCTCGAGACGGTCGACGTAGAGCGACACGATCTGGCCCAGGTCGGCCTCCGACAGCGGGGCGAACACGACGATGTCGTCGAGCCGGTTCACGAACTCGGGCTTGAACGACTGCCGCACCAGCTCCTGCACCGCCTCCTGCTTCTTGTCCCAGCTGAGCTCCCGGTCGACCAGCACCTGGCTGCCGAGGTTGGAGGTGAGGATCAGGATCGTGTTGCGGAAGTCGACCGTTCGGCCCTGACCGTCGGTGAGGCGGCCATCGTCGAGCACCTGCAGAAGCACGTCGAAGACCTCGGGGTGGGCCTTCTCGACCTCGTCGAGCAGGATCACCGAGTAGGGGCGGCGGCGCACGGCCTCGGTGAGCTGGCCCCCCTGCTCGTAGCCGATGTACCCGGGAGGGGCACCGACGAGTCGCGACACGGAGAACTTCTCGCCGTACTCGGACATGTCGATGCGCACGAGCGCCTTCTCGTCATCGAAGAGGTAGGCGGCGAGCGCCTTCGCGAGCTCCGTCTTGCCGACACCGGTGGGGCCGAGGAACAGGAACGAGCCGGTGGGCCGGTCGGGGTCGGAGATGCCGGCACGCGATCGGCGCACGGCCTCCGAGACGGCGCGCACCGCATCCCGCTGCCCGATGAGGCGCTTCGCGAGCTCGTTCTCGAGCGTGAGGAGCTTCTCGGTCTCACCCTGCCGCAGCTTGTCGACGGGGATGCCGGTCCACGCGGCGACGACGGCGGCGATGTCTTCGTCGGTGACCTGGTCGTTGACCATGCGGGGACCCTGCTGCTCGATGGCCTCGGCCTGGAGCAGCTGCGTCTCGATGGCCGGGATCGTCTCGTAGTTGAGCTTCGACGCGTCTTGGTAACGCTGCTCGCGCATCGCCTTGTCGAGTTCGATACGGGCATCGTTGAGCCGCGACTTCAGGTCGCCGACGCTGTGCAGCGAACTCTTCTCGGCCTGCCAGCGGGTCTGCAACGCGTCGAGCTGCTTCTCTTTCACCGACATGTCGGCGCGCAGCTTCTCGAGGCGGTCCTTCGAGGCGGCGTCCTTCTCCTTCTTGAGCGCCAGCTCCTCGATCTTGAGGCGGTCGACCGCGCGCTTGAGTTCGTCGATCTCGACCGGCGACGAGTCGATCTCCATCTTGAGGCGGCTGGCCGCCTCGTCGATCAGGTCGATCGCCTTGTCGGGCAGCTGACGCGCGGTGATGTACCGGTTGCTGAGGGATGCGGCGGCCACGAGCGCGCTGTCGGCGATCGCCACCTTGTGGTGGGCTTCGTAGCGCTCCTTGAGCCCGCGGAGGATGGCGACCGTGTCTTCGACCGACGGCTCGCCCACGTACACCTGCTGGAAGCGGCGCTCGAGGGCGGCATCCTTCTCGATGTACTCGCGGTACTCGTTGAGGGTGGTGGCGCCGATGAGGCGCAGCTCGCCGCGCGCGAGCATCGGCTTCAGCATGTTCGCGGCCGCGACGGAGCCTTCGCCGCCGCCTGCGCCCATAAGGGTGTGCAGCTCGTCGATGAAGGTGATGACCTGACCGTCGGAGTCGTTGATCTCCTTGAGCACCGCCTTGAGGCGCTCCTCGAACTCGCCGCGGTATTTGGCTCCGGCGACGAGGGCCGCGAGGTCGAGCGAGACGAGCTGCTTGCCCTTGAGGGAGTCGGCCACATCGCCCGCGACGATGCGCTGCGCGAGACCCTCGACGACCGCCGTCTTACCGACGCCGGGCTCGCCGATGAGCACCGGGTTGTTCTTGGTGCGTCGCGTGAGCACCTGGCTGATGCGCCGGATCTCGGAGTCGCGACCGATCACCGGGTCGAGCTTGCCGCTCGCTGCGATCTGGGTGAGGTTGATGCCGTACTGCTCGAGAGCGCTCTTCGGCTCCTCCTGGCTGGAGGGTGCGCCCTGCATGTTCGCCATGATGCTCCGTGGAGAGTTGAGTGTTCGTGACTCAAGTTTAGCGTCACGCACGGTCGAATGCACAGGGGCAGATCGGATCCCGCAGTCGCGCAGGTAAGGTGGCGGCACCATGACACCCGAGCCCGCACCGGCGCCGACCGGTCAGCCCTGGCAGTTCGACACCGGATACCTCGGCACGTTCCTCGCATCGGAGAACGGCTGGCCGAGCGCCTGGGCGATCATCCTCGCCGTGCTCACGATCATCGTCGGCTGGATCCTCGGGGTTCTGGCCGCGCGGGCCACCCGCGCGCTGCTCACTCGGGTCAGCAGCATCACGGCCGCCGTCGCCAACCTGACCGCCCGCATCGTCAAGTACGCCATCATCCTGCTCGCGGTGGGCGTGGCACTCGCATTCCTCGGGGCGCCGATCCAGCCGATCCTCGCGGGCGTGCTCATCGTCGCGATCATCCTCGCGCTCGCCCTCCGCGGGATCGCGGAGAACTTCGCCGCCGGCGTGGTGCTGCAGACCAGGCGACCGTTCCGGGTCGGCGATGAGATCGAGACCAACGACGAGAGCGGCATCGTCCAGGACATCAACGCGCGCGCCGTCATCCTGCGCACCCGCGACGGCGAGACCGTCCACGTGCCCAACAGCCTCGTGCTCTCGGAGCCGATGACCAACTACACCGAAGGCCACGGCCGGCGGGTCGACATCGAGGTGCGGGTGGCGGGCGCCGCCTCGCTCGACGACGCCACCCGCACCCAGCTGCACGATGCGGTGCGCGCGGCCGACGGCATCCACAAGCGCCCCGAGCCGAGCCTCATCCTGGTGTCTGCCGACACCACCCGCGCCACCTACCGCGTGCGGGTGTGGATGGCGCCCGACCGCTATCCGGCGGGCGTCGACGCCGTCACCACGGCGCTCGCGCGTGCCGCACGCGACAACGGCATCGACGCGGTCGTCATCTGGCCGGTTCCGGCGCCGCCGCTCACGCCTCCCGCCACCCACTGAGCCCGTCACGGGGCGCAAGATCGCCCATGCAGGGTGATCCCCCGGAGGCCTCCGGGGTGTAGAAAGGCCTCGCGGGCCACTCGTAGGGAGCGCGCCCCCACCCCGAAAGGACCACCATGACCTTCCTCAGCAACTTCTGGGACTTCATCTGGCTGCTGTTCTGGACGTTCGCGTTCGTCGCCTACCTGTTCGCGATCTTCGCGATCATCGGCGACCTGTTCCGCGACCACAAGCTGAACGGTTGGCTGAAGGCGCTCTGGATCATCTTCCTGATCTTCCTGCCGTTCCTGACCGCGCTCGTCTACCTGATCGCGCGCGGCAAGAGCATGGCGGAGCGCAGCGCAGCGGCGGCCGCCGACGCCCAGCAGGCGACCAACGCCTACATCCGTCAGGCCGCCGGCAGCGCCGCGAGCCCGTCGGAGGAGATCGCGAAGGCGAAGGCTCTGCTCGACTCGGGTTCGATCACCCAGGCCGAGTTCGACGCGCTCAAGGCGAAGGCCCTCGGCTAGTCAGACACCTTTCGGCGGCGTCGTCTCCTCGGGGGCGGCGCCGTCGTCGTCTGTCGGGCCGAAGACGGACGGCTCGATCGTCGTCTGTTCGAACGACGCAGGCTCGAGGTCCGCTGCGTCGGCCAACGGTTGGCGGATGCGCTCGTTCAGGTAGCTGACGACGATCGCCGACGCGACACCGATGATCGCGACACCGCCCACCATCAGCACGACGGCCCAGATCCGTCCGATCGGGGTGACCGGGTAGTAGTCGCCGTAGCCGACCGTGAACATCGTGACGCAGGCCCACCACAGGGAGTCGCCGAAGGTGGTGATCACGGCGCCCCGGGCGAAGCGCTCCGCCACGAACACGGCCAGCGCGATCGTGTAGAGGAAGATCACCGTGAACGCGACGGCGAAGATCGCGATCCGCAGTCGCTGGGCGGTGCCCGTGCGGGCACGGAAGAACGGGATGCTGGAGAGGTAGCGCAGCTGCACCACCGGACGCAGAGCCGGCAGCAGCGCGGCGATCAGGTCGGGGAGACTGCCGAGCACGAACCTCCCGCGATTCGCGGCGAGACGCAACCGCACCAGGTAGTCGACGATGAAGGTCAGCCAGATCGCGAGAAGCACGAACGCGAAGACGATGCTGAGCGTCGAGAGCTGGCGGCCGTCGACGGCCACGATGGTCCACGCGATCAGGTAGACGAACGCGAGGATCAGGAAGGGCACACGGGTGCGGGCCTCCCAGCGGAGGCGGCGGGCGTCATCACGCCCCGACTTCACCGATCGCCGCCCGTAAGGGGTCTCCACACCACGAGCTGATTCTGCTTGCGCACCCGGGTGCCGGCGCGCAGCGACACGACATCGCCTTCGGCGCCTGCCGCGAAGACGCGGCGTCCCGGGCGGGTGAGCAGCTCATCCGCGAGCGCCGCCTCGAGCTCGCGCACACGTGCGCTGAGTGCCGTCACCTGGTTCTCGAGCTCCAGGATGCGGCGGATGCCTTCCAGGTTGAGGCCCTCCGCCGACAGGCGGGCGATCTCGCGAAGCTGCACGACGTCGCGCATCGAGTAGCGGCGCGACTGACCGGCCGTGCGCTGCGGGCTGACGAGCCCCATCCGGTCGTACTGGCGCAGCGTCTGCGGGTGCATGCCCGCGAGTTCGGCCGCGATCGCGATCGCGAAGAGCGGCGTCGACTCGTCCATCACCCGTTCGCCCGATCCAGGAGCTCAGCGCGGGGGTTCTCGTCGGGCAGGGTCGCCGCGAACTCCTCGAGCTTCTTCTTCGACTCGTTCGACAGGTGGCTCGGCACCGCGACGTGCACGGTCGCGAGGAGGTCGCCGGTCGCCTTGGCGGTGGCGACGCCCCGGCCCTTCACGCGCAGCACGCGGCCGCTGGGGGTGCCCGGCGCAACACGCAGGCGCACCGGGTCGCCGTCGAACGTGGGCACCTCGATGGTGGCGCCGAGCGCCGCCTCGGCGAACGTGACGGGCACGTCGAGCCGGAGGTTCACGCCGTCGCGCTCGAACACCGGATGCGGGCGCACCGACACGGTGAGCACCAGGTCGCCCGGGGATCCGCCATCCGGGCTCGGCTGCCCCTTGCCGCGCAACTTGATCCGCTGGCCGTCGGCGACACCCGCCGGGATCTTCACCTTGGTGCTCTTGCCGCCCGGCAACTGCAGCGTGACCGTGTCGCCGTGGATCGCGGTGGCGAAGTCGAGCGTCGTGGTCGCGGTGATGTCGGCACCCGGCGTGGGGCCGCCGTAGCCGCGGTATCCGCCCGTCGTGTTGCCGAATCCGCCCCCGCCGAACATGCCGCCCAGCAGGTCTTCGAATCCGCCCGCGCTGTAGGTGGTGCGTGGGCGACCGCCCTGGCCGAACATGCCGCCGAAGGCATCCTCGAAGCCCCCGGCACCGCCGGTGGTGAACCTCGCACCGGAACCCATCGCTCGGATCTGGTCGTACTCCGAGCGCTCCGACGGATCGGAGAGCACCGAGTACGCCTCGCTGATCTCCTTGAACCGCGACTCGGCGGCAGCATCACCCGGATTGGAGTCGGGGTGATACTGCCGCGCGAGCTTGCGGTACGTCTTCTTCAGCTCGGCGTCTGACACGTCCTTGCTCACACCGAGCACGGCGTAGAAGTCCTTGTCGAACCAGTCCTGGCTGGCCATCGGACTCCTCTCCTACTCGGCGGGGACGCTGACGGCGACCTTGGCGGCGCGGATGAGGCGGTCGCCGAGGGCGTATCCGGTCTGGATGACGTCCTTCACGGTCTCGCCGACGGCCCCCGCTTCGGGAACCTGCACAACGGCCTCGTGGAGGTTCGGGTCGAAGGTCTCGCCCACCTCCCCCACGCGACGCAGCCCGTACTTCTCGAACCCGGCCCGCAGCTTCTGCGAGACGAGCGTCAGGGGGGCTCCGTCGACGAGGTCGCCGTGCGCGTCGGCCCGGTCGAGGTCGTCGATCACCGGAAGAAGCGAACGGATGACCTCGGCGATGACCGCCTCGCGGTTGGCTGCACGGTCACGCTCGACGCGGGTGCGGAAGTTCTTGAGATCCGCCTGCGCGCGCGCGGCGATCTCGCGGTACTCCGCCACCAGGTCCTTCTCGGCGTCGGCGAGCAGGGCGAGGTCGTCCTCGCTCAGCCCGTCGCCGTCGTCCGGTGCCTGGTCGGCCGCGGCAGCCGCATCCGGCCGCACGTCGCCCGTCTCGGGGTCGATCTTCCGCTTGTCGTTGACCTTGGGCTCTTCCGGCTCGCGGTCTTCGCTGTCGCGGTTCTTGTCAGCCATCGGCTCTATTTCTTCTCGTCCTCGTCGTCGACGATCTCGGCGTCGACCACATCCTCATCGGATGCGGTGGAGCCTTCGCCGGTGCCGCTGGTGGGGCTCGGTCCCTCGGCAGCCTCCTGGCTGGCCTGGTAGATCGCCTCGCCGAGCTTGGTCTGGCTCTCGTTGAGCTTCTCGAACGCCGACTTGATGGCGGCCTCGTCTTCACCCTGGAGGGCGGTCTTCAGCGCCTCGATGTCGCCACGCACCTCGTCCTTCACCGGCTCGGCGATCTTGTCGTCGTTCTCGGCGATCAGCTTCTCGAGCGAGTACACGAGCTGCTCGGCGTTGTTGCGCACCTCGGCCGCCTCGCGGCGGGCCTTGTCTTCGGCGGCGTGCTCCTCGGCTTCGCGAACCATGCGGTCGATGTCGTCCTTCGGCAGCGACGAGCCGCCGGTGATCGTCATCGACTGCTCCTTGCCGGTGCCCTTGTCCTTCGCGGAGACGTGCACGATGCCGTTCGCGTCGATGTCGAAGGTGACCTCGATCTGCGGCACGCCGCGGGGCGCCGGCGCGATGCCGGTGAGCTCGAACGTTCCGAGCGCCTTGTTGTCGCGGGTGAACTCGCGCTCGCCCTGGAAGACCTGGATGGCGACGGACGGCTGGTTGTCGTCGGCCGTCGTGAAGGTCTCACTGCGCTTGGTGGGGATGGCGGTGTTGCGCTCGATGAGCTTTGTCATGATGCCGCCCTTGGTCTCGATGCCGAGGCTGAGGGGGGTCACGTCGATGAGGAGCACGTCCTTGCGCTCGCCGCGCAGCACGCCGGCCTGGAGGGCCGCACCCACGGCGACGACCTCATCCGGGTTGACGCCCTTGTTCGGGTCCTGGCCGCCGGTGAGCTTCTTCACGAGCTCGGTGACGGCGGGCATGCGGGTCGAGCCGCCGACGAGCACCACGTGCGCGATGTCGGAGACCTTGATACCGGCCTCCTTGATGACGTCTTCGAACGGCTTCTTGGTGCGGTCGAGCAGGTCGGAGGTCATCTGCTCGAACTGGGCGCGCGTGAGGGTCTCGTCGAGGTTGGCGGGGCCGTTCTCGGTGAGCGACAGGTACGGCAGCTGGATGCTGGCCGACATGCTGGAGCTGAGCTCCTTCTTCGCCTGCTCGGCCGCCTCCTTGAGACGCTGCAGCGCGATCTTGTCGCCGGAGACGTCGACGCCGGTGGTGTCCTTGAACTTCTTGATGAGGTGCTCGACGATGCGCTGGTCCCAGTCGTCGCCGCCGAGGCGGTTGTCGCCGGAGGTGGAACGCACCTGGATGGTGGAGAAGTCGTCGTCCTTGCCCACTTCGAGCAGCGAGACGTCGAACGTGCCGCCACCGAGGTCGAAGACGAGGATGAGCTCGTCTTCCTTGCCCTTGTCGAGGCCGTAGGCGAGCGCGGCGGCGGTGGGCTCGTTGATGATGCGGAGCACGTTGAGGCCCGCGATCTCACCGGCCTCCTTGGTGGCCTGGCGCTCGGCGTCGTTGAAGTACGCCGGAACGGTGATGACCGCGTCGGTCACGTCTTCGCCGAGGTACTGCTCGGCGTCGCGCTTCAGCTTCTGGAGGATGCGGGCCGACAGCTCCTGCGGGGTGTAGTTCTTGCCGTCGACCTCCTTCTTCCAGTCGGTGCCCATGTGGCGCTTGACGGATGCGATGGTGCGGTCGACGTTGGTGACGGCCTGGCGCTTCGCGGTCTCGCCGACGAGCACCTCGCCATCCTTCGTGAAGGCCACGACCGACGGGGTCGTGCGGAAACCTTCCGCGTTGGCGATGACGGTGGGTTCTCCGCCTTCCAGGACGGCGACGACCGAGTTGGTCGTGCCGAGGTCGATGCCGACTGCTCGAGCCATGTGTGCTGCTCCTTGAAATCTGTGATGAGTCGACGGACTTGAGCCGTGACGTATCAAGTTTGCACCCCCATGTGGGGGGCTGTCAAGAAACGTGAGTCGAGGCGGCTCAAGGTGCGGGCGTCGCTGGGCGCGTCGTCACTACCGGTCCTTGAAGTACCGGACGAGATGGCTCTCGCGGACGCTCCACACTGCGGCGACGATGCCCGCGACGCCGGCTGCACTCGATGCGAGTGCGACGCGGGCGCCCTGCACGAGCAGCGCGCCCCTGTCGGCGAGGGCCTCAGGGGCGGCGAGAATCGCAGTCGAACCCATCGTGAGGATCAGCGCCGCGGTCAGCCAGGTCGTGCCCTCGACGACCATCACCGTCGCGATGTCGCGGCGGCGAGCGCCCGCGTGCAGGTCGGATGCGATTGACAAGCGTCGCCCGCGAACCGACACGAAGGCGAGGACACCGACGAGCGCCGCGGCAAGGCTCGGCGCCCACGCCGTCAGCCGCCCGTCGAAGAGAGCCATGCCGTCGAAGCGGGCGCCGAGTGCCCCGTTGAGCTGGCCGAGCTCGGGTCGCTCGGAGTCGGCGCCCGGCAGCAGCACACCGAGCAGCAGCGAACCCATCGCATCCGACTGCGGCCAGGCGAGCACCCAGCACTCGTCGAACGGCGAGGTGTCGGCGGTCTCGATGAGCGCAGCCCACCCGAATCCGGGGCGGCGCCCGTCATCCGGGTAGGGATAGGTGCCGCCGACCTCGACCACGCCCTCGGTGGTCGGGATGCGGTCGCCCTCCGAGAGGCCCAGGACATCCGCCACCTCATCCGGCACCACCACCCCGGTGCCGGGCGAGCCCAGGACTGCTGCGAACCCGGGAGTCGTCTCGAAGGCGGTGAGCGGTGCGCCGGGAAGCGCGCTCGCGACCACAGGGAGCGCGCGGCGGCGGATGGCGCCCGAAGCGCGCACCCCCTCGACCTGGGCGAGCGCCTTGCAAGCGGACGCGTCGACCTGCCCCTCGGCACTGAGCGTCAAGGTGGCCGCGCCCGCCTGCTGGAACGCCTCCGCATCGGCGATCAGGCGACGGGTCAGCACGATGTCGGCGGCCGACAGCCCCGCGCTCACGATGGTCGCCAGAACCGTGAGGGTCACGATTCGCGCCGTGCCGCTCAGGACACCCGCCCACAGCTCGCGCGCGATCGCATCGAGCCTCACACCCGCACTCCGGGTGGGTGCGCGAATGCCGCGAGGTCGATGTGGTCGGTGCAGGCGTCGCGCGTCGCGAGGTCGTGGGTCGCCACGACGACGATCGTTCCCGACCGCGCCAGCTCCCCGATGACCGCGTTCACCGACGCGGCCGAGCCGAGGTCGAGCTGCGCCGTGGGTTCGTCGACGAGCAGGAGCGCGGGTTCGGTGGCCGTCGCCCGCGCCAGCATGAGGCGCTGGGCCTCGCCGCCGGAGAGCGTCCCGAATGGCGCCGTGGCACGGTCGTCCAGACCGAAGCGCGTGAGCAGTCCGACCGCAGCGGCATCCGCATCCGCCGGCCGAGCGCCTCGCGCGAGGAAGGGGTAGGCGACCAGGTCCCTGGCCGTGCGGCGGGGCGGTCCGTGCGGATTCTGGAAGACCCACGACGTGCGGCCGTCGACCGCCCGTTCGGTGGTGCCCTCGGCGGGGGCGAGCCACCCCGCGAGAATCGCGAGCAGGGTGCTCTTGCCCGACCCCGACGGACCGGTGAGCGCATACACGCGACCCTCGAGCAGCTGAAGCGAGACGCCGCGGAACAGCCACGGTCCGCCACCGAACCGGTGCCCCAGATCTCCGATGCTCACCGGCACGGCGACGCATCGGATCGGGGCGAGCTGACCACGCTCGAAGGGGGTTCCTCCGCGAACTGGACGTACGTTCGGCCCAGCTGCGAACCGAGCACCGTCACCGCAACCGGGCCCGCCGTCGCGAGCACGCATCCGGCACGCCCCTCGAGGTCGTAGATGGCGGCAGGAGGGACCGACGCGACGGATGCCGACTCGGCCAGCGCCAGGACGGCCTGAAGCTCGAAGCGCGTGGCGCCCTCGGCGAGCGCGCCACGGTAGGCGGAGGTCTGCAGGACCGCAGCGCCCGCCTCCGCGCCGAGGTGGCCATCCGCCAGCGTGGCGATCTCCGCACCCTCGACGCGCACGACGCGAGGCCCCTCGACGAGGTCGGCGGGGACGGCGCCGAGCTCGACGGCCGGCGTACCGCTCGCGAACGCGACCGCCTCGCCCGGCGCGAGGGGCGAGCCGGCGAACGCGGGGCACGAGGCGATCTCGGTCGACACTGCCGGGAGCCACAGGATGCGCGAAGCCGACACGTTGCCCGACCCTGCGCTCGGTGTGCCGAGGAGTCGATCGACTGCGGCAACGGTCGAGCGCGTGACGATGCCATCGTTGCGGACGTCGGCCCCCAGCCGCTCGAGCTCGGTCTCGAGCGCCGCGACATCGTCGCCTCGGTCGCCGACCGCCAGATCTCGCCAGAGCGGCGTGCCTGTCGCGAGGCTCACGATCGGCGAACCGTCGACACGGAGGGCGACCTCCCCCGAGACCCAGACCGTGCCCGGCGCACAGTCGATGGCCGTGATCCGGCCACCCCCGGTGACCGTGAGCGGCACATCCGGAGCCACTTCGACAGTCAGCGTGATGGCCCGCTCGTCGGCGAACGGACGCGCCTCCACCGGCACCTCCAGGCTCGACGGGGCCAACGCGAGTGTCTGCGGAGTCGCGCCGGTCATCACCAGCGCGCCCGCAGCGCCGGCGGAGAGGAGAGCGACCACCAGCACGCCGACCAGGCCGGCGAGGGTCGCACGCGACCCCGTCATCCGTTGCCGAGGAGGATCGCGCCGACCGCGGTGCGAGCGGCCATCAGTAGGCGCCCATCTCGAAGCGCGGTCTCATGGCGGGTCCCCCTCTCGGCCCGCTTCGCTTCGGGCGATCCGGAGAGCTTCGCACGCCCTGTGGCTGCCTTATGCGGCCACACGACTGATTCAGTGCAGGTTCCGCCGAGATGCAGTGCGGCGACGCGGCGCTTAAGTGCAGAAACGCGTCGCAGGTCGGCTGCGTGCGTGTCGCGAACCGACGCGACACCGTTCGTTCACTGGTCGGCAGTAGCGTGTCAGCCATGACCGACCCGACCGGCGACGAGGCCGCGGCCTCGACATCCGTGCCCGTGCCCCCGCCCACCGCCAACACCGGGATGATCGCATCCCTCGGTCGCGACCTGCAGCAGGAGAAGGTGCCGCGCAAGCAGGTCGTCTCGTGGGCGATCTGGGACTGGGCGACGCAGCCCTTCAACTCGGTCATCCTGACGTTCGTCTTCGCGTCGCTCTACCTCGTGTCCGACAACTTCCTGCCGGCCGACATCGCAGCGCTCGAGCCGAGCGACCCGGTGAAGGAGCGCGCCCTCGCCGACCTCTCGAGCGGGTACGGCCTCGCGACCACGTTCGCCGGCATCCTGATCCTGCTGCTGGCTCCCGTGCTCGGGCAGCGAGCGGATGCCACCGGCCGCAAGAAGCGCTGGCTGTTCGTGTTCACGATGCTGCTGGCGCTCGCCCAGTTCGCCCTGTTCTTCGTCTACGCCGACCCGACCTATTTCTGGTACGGGGCGATCGTGCTCGCCCTCGGCGCCGTCGTGTCGGAGATCGCGGGGGTCAACTACAACGCGATGCTCGTGCAGGTATCGACGCCCCGCACGATCGGCAAGGTGAGCGGACTCGGATGGGGTCTCGGCTACATCGGCGGGATCGTGGCGCTGGTGATCGTGGTGGTGCTGAACCAGGTCGAATGGTTCGGGCTCGACACCTCGGACGGCCTCGCCTACCGCCTGATCGCCGTCGGTGCGGGCGTGTGGACGGTGCTGTTCTCGATCCCGATGTGGCTCAACGTGCCCGAGGCGCCGCCCACCGAGGATGCGTCGCATCGCGTGGGCTTCTTCAAGGGCTACGTCGTGCTCGTCAAAGACATCGTGCGCCTCTACCGCGAGGCACGGCCCGCGTTCTGGTTCCTCATCGCGAGCGCCATCTACCGCGACGGTCTCGCCGGCGTGTTCGCCTTCGGCGGGGTGCTCGCCGCGGTCGCGTTCCACTTCGCACCCAACGACGTGATCCTCTTCGGCATCGCGGCCAACGTGGTCGCCGGCATCTCGACGATCATCGCCGGGCGTTTCGACGACCGCTTCGGCGCGAAGGCGGTCATCGTGTTCGCGCTGGCCGGGCTCGTGCTGATGGCGGTCGTCGTGTTCACCCTGCGCGACGCGGGTGCGATCATCTTCTGGATCGGCGGCCTGGTGCTCTCGTCGTTCGTCGGCCCGGCGCAGGCGGCGAGCCGTTCGCTTCTCGCGCGCGTCACCCCCGAGGGCCGCCAGGGCGAGATCTTCGGCCTCTACGCGACGACCGGCCGTGTGGCGAGCTTCATCTCGCCCGCCCTGTGGACGGCATCCATCGCGATCTTCGGCGCCACCATCTATGGGGTGCTCGGGATCGCGCTGGTGCTGCTCGTGGGACTGATCCTGCTTCTGCTGGTGCGCCTGCCGAAGCACGTGCGGGTGAGCTAGGGCCCTCGACCTGGCGCCGCCCCCGGGCTACCGTGGGCTCATGGCGACGCGCACGCTCGCATCCTGGCTGGCGCTCGTCGACCGTCTCGTGGAGCAGCGCTTCTCGGGAACGCTCGACGAGCACGGCATCACGCGCATGCAGTGGCGCATCCTCACCGCGCTGGGCGACGGCCCCGCCACCGCCGATCAGCTCGACGCGGCCCTCGCCGACCTGCCGGCGTTCGACGACGACCAGACGGCCGCCGAGCAGCTCGACGAACTCGTCGAGAGCGGATGGGTCGACTCGACCGGCTCCTACTCGCTCACCGAACGCGGCCGCACCGCACACGGCCACATCGTCGACGCGGTCGCCGAGCTTCGTCTCACCGCACTCGCCGACGTGTCGGCCGAGGAGGAGGCGGCGATGATCGCGGTGCTGGAGCGGATGGCGCGCAACCTCGGCTGGGAGCCGGGCACCGCATCCGGCAGCTAGCGCAGCGGAACCTCGACGTCGCTTCCGCCCTCCTGGGTGATCCGCGCCCCCAGCTGCACCACCGACGGCTGCTCGATGAACCCGCCCGCCATGAGCGCCTGGCCCTTCGCGAAGCCCGGCGCGCGCTCCACGAGCGACGTCGGCGCGAACCCGAACACGTCGCCCAGCTCGGCGAGATCGCGCGGCGAGTTCATGCGCATGAGGGTGAGGTTGTCGCACTGGGTGAGCACGTTCGGGTGCACCTTCGACGGACGCTGCGTCGACACCAGCAGCCACAGCCCGTACTTGCGGCCCTCCGCGGCGATCTGCACGATGCGCTCCGTGAGGAGCACCGCGAGGGGGGTGTGCGGGTCGGGCGGGCACAGGTTGTGCGCCTCATCGATCACCAGGAGCCGCGGGACGCGCTCGTGCCGGTGCTCCCACAGGTGGTCGAGCACGGCGAGGGCGGCGGCGCGCATCTCGTCGGCGACGGCGAACCCTCCCAGGTCGAGCACCGTGGCATCCGGCTTCTCGTCGACGACATCGCTCGCCGACCGGCCGCCCCACGCCCACAGATCCCAGCTGAGGATGCCGAGGTTCTCGAGGCGCATCGCCACCTGGTGCAGCGCCGCGGTATCCGACTCGCGCATCGAGGTGAGCACGCCCGCCGGGCTGCCGTGCTGGCGCGTGAACTCGAACCGCAGGAGCGCGTTGTACTCGTCGCGGTTCTGGATCGGGTCGATGCGCAGTGCGGCGGCCTGCGCGCGCAGGTCGAGGTCGACGAAGCGGGCGTGCAGCCGGTCGCCGTCGCCCGGCGAACTGCGCAGCACGCGGATGTCGCGGTCGGCGATCGCGGATGCCTGCTCGGCCGGGACCCCGTCGCGCGTCTCGGCGAGGCGGACGAAGTCGCCGTTCGGGTCGAAGATCACCAGGGGCAGGCGGGTGTGCACGAGCATCTGCTCGAGCGCCACCCCGAGCGCGTAGGTCTTGCCCGAGCCGGACTGGCCGCACCAGAAGGTGTGGCGGTTGAAACGCTCGGCGAGAAGATTCGCGGAGACCGTTTCGGGCGAGTCGACCAGAGTGCCGACGGGGAGTGCGGTGGTCACGAGGGCATCCTATGGCGAGCTTTCCGCGCGTATGGTGGCTAGGCTGCGCACATGTCGCCCGAATCGACCCCCGATGGAACCGAGCTCGTCCTGCTGCTCGACGACGAGGGCCGACCGATCGGCACCGCCCCCAAGGCGACCGTGCACACCGCCAACACCCCCCTGCATTTCGCGTTCTCCTGCCATGTCTACAACCCGCAGGGACGGATGCTGGTGACCCGCCGAGCGCTCGACAAGGACACCTTCCCCGGCGTGTGGACGAACGCGTTCTGCGGCCACCCCGCGCCCGGCGAGACGGCACTCGACGCGATCGCCCGCCGCGCAGAGGGTGAGCTCGGCGTGCCGGTGCGCGACGTCGAGATCGTGCTGCCGCACTTCCGCTACCGGGCGGTCGACTCGAACGGCATCGTCGAGAACGAGATCTGCCCCGTGTTCCGTGCCGTGATCGACAGCGACCCGACCCCATCCGCATCCGAGGTGTCGGAGTGGGCGTGGGTCGACCCGACGTCGGTGCGGATCGCGGTGGGGGCCGCGCCGTTCGCGTTCAGTCCGTGGCTGTCGATGCAGCTGGCTGCGTGGCCGGCGGGTCGCTGACGCGCAGGCACCGTTCCACCGCTGCCCGAACCTGGGACGCGTCGAGTGGCCGTGCGCCGATCGCGGCATCGAAGGCAAGACCGTCGACGACGGCCGACAGCATCCGGGTGCGGGCGTCGAGTTCGGCGTCGTCGACCCGGGGAAGGGCGACGCGCAGCCACTGCCGCAGGCCCTCCTCTGCCGCAGCCCGCGCCTGTTCGAGCGTGCTGCGCACCGCCGGGTAGCTCCGCGAGTGCGCGAGGAACTCGATGTAGGCGACGTTCTCGACATGCTGCTCGGCGGTGATCGGAAGCAGGAACACGATGCGCTCGACCAGCTCGTCGATCGTGGAGGGATCGCGCAGGGCGGCGCGCTCCGCCCGCTGCGCGTTGCGGCGCAGGACGAGGCCGAAGGTGAAGTCCATGAGTTCACCGAAGTCGGAGAAGTAGTGGCGAACGCTCCCGATGGCGAGGCCGCTGCGTTCGGCGACGCGCGCGAGGGTCACACTGTCGAGGCCGGCGTCGACGATCTGAGCCAGCACTGCGTCGGCCACGAGTTCCCGGCGCGCCTCTGGATCGACGACTTTGGGCATCCACCTTTTTAGCACGCAGATGCGATCACCGTGCTACCTTTTTAGCATGGTGCTGCTACAAACGGATGCGGACGACGACCGGATCGCACGATTCCTCGAGCTGTTCTTCGGCGTGATCGTGCTGCGCTACGGCCTGATCGCGCTCGCGATCGCAGGAGCGATCGCACTTGTGGTGGCACTGCTTCGACGCAGAGCGCGACGGATCGCCCCGAACGAGGACCGCCTCCGTCCGGCCGCGACCTGGGCGGCCGAGAAGATGGCCGGCGAGCGGCTCGCCCCCCTCGTTCGGCGGATGCTCGAACCGGGCGACGACGACGAGCAGAACCGGGGCGCTACTCCCCCGGCGCGCCCGCCTCGGTGATCGTCACATCCGTGCGGTGGAAGTTCTGCCACGAGCGCGACGCGGTGGGCCCGCGCTGCCCCTGGTACCGGTTGGCGTAGGCGCCGGTGCCGTAGGCGTTGATGACCGGCGAGCTGGTGCGGATGAAGCACAGCTGCCCGATCTTCATGCCCGGCCACAGCTTGATCGGCAGCGTGGCGACGTTGCTCAGCTCGAGCGTGACGTGCCCCGAGAAGCCCGGATCGACGAACCCGGCGGTCGAGTGCGTGAGCAGGCCCAGCCGGCCCAACGAGCTCTTGCCCTCGAGGCGCGCGGCCACGTCATCCGGAAGGGTCACCAGCTCGAACGTGGAGCCCAGCACGAACTCGCCCGGGTGCAGGATGAACGCCTCGCCCGGCTTCGTCTCGACGAGGTGGGTGAGGTCGGGCTGCTCCTCGGCCGGATCGATGTACGGGTACTTGTGGTTGTCGAACAGCCGGAAGTAGCGGTCGAGGCGCACGTCGATGCTCGACGGCTGGATCATCTGGCGGTCGAGCGGCTCGAGGCCGATGCGTCCGGCGTCGAGTTCGGCGGCGATGTCGCGGTCGCTGAGAAGCATGCGACGAGCGTATCGGGCGCGAGGGTGCGATTCGATGCCGTCCTTCGCACTGCACGGGTGCCCCCGCGCACTGCACGCGAGGCCGGACGCACTGCAAGCCGTCGCCCCACGCACGGCACTTCGGCCGATCCGCACCGGCCAGCACTGCACTTCGACGGCGGCACGCTGCGGCCGGATGCACGCGGGCGAGGATGTGGATCGCGGCGGCGACCGCGCGCATCCGGGAGGAGAGAGATGAACGACGAGGAACCGACGGGCACTGGTTCAGTGCCGGCGCTGCGGAACCCGTTCTTCGACATGCCTCCGTCTGCGGATGGTGCCGCACCCGACCATGCCCCCATCGCCCCGATGCGGGCCAGCACCCACGTCAACGCCCGCTCGGCGAGTCTCGGCCTCCCGGAGCTGACGGCCGTCGTCGACGCGGTGACCGAGCCGGTGGCGGCGCCCGCGCCGGTTGCGACGCCCGCGCCGGTGGCGGTGTCCGTGGCTGAAACTGTGACGCTGCCGGTGGCGGATGCCGAGCCGCCCGCGAAGGAGCGCGCGCCTCGTCGCTCGACGCCGTTCCCGGTGGATGCGGTCCGGCGCCTCCGGGTCAGCCGGCCCTGGCTCCTCGGCGCGGCCGCCGTGATCGGGTTCGCGACACTCGGCGGCGGTGCCGCGATCGCGCTTCAACCGGTGGGCACCGCACCCGCGGGCGCCGACGACGCGAACCACGCCGATCTCACCCCCGACGGCTCGCCGCGCGACTCCCACGAGGGCGCGTCGGATGAGACCGTGTCGGTCGACCCGCCGAGCGACGACCCCGCCACGTCGGCCGGGAGCGGCGGCGATCCGAGCGGATCGAACGGCGGGAAGCGCCAGCGCACGAAGGACGGCACCCCCGCGGGGTCCCAACCCTCGACCCCGAAGACGGGCGGTGGATCGACCAGCCCGACCCCGCATCCGACGTCTCCTGCAGGCCCGACGCCCACGCCTGGCCCGTCGCCCTCCACCCCGCCGGAGCCGACCCCTGAGCCCGAACCCGAGCCCTCCGTCGAACCGGAGCCCGAGCCCCCGCATCCGACCGAGCCGACGCCCGAGTAGTCGGGCGCGACGTGATCAGGCGTTCGAGCGCCAGCCGGCGTCGTGCAGCCGCTCGAATGCGTCGAGCAGCAGGTCGAGGGTGAACTCGAACTCGGACTGGTCGTCGCAGGCCCCGCTCGGGTTACGCGCGGCGGCATCCGCGGCGATCGCGAAAACGTAGGGGTAGGCCTGGGCGGCCCGACGCATCAGCTCGGGATCGGGGGGCGGGGCATCCGCATCCGTCTCGTCGAACGCCTCGGGGCTGAAGCCCCAGATGCGGTGCCCGAGGGCGTGCATCGCGTGGTGGGTGAGGTCGACGCTGAGGCCGCCCTCGATGAGGCGCCCGGCGAGGGCGTTCATGTAAGCGAGCACAGCGGGGGTGCGCTGCGTGCGGGATTCGATGGCGGGGCGCAGCCACGGGTGCTGCTCGAGGGTGCGGCGGGCGGCGAGGATCTGCGCGCGCACGGCGTCACGCCAGGGTGCGGATGGCGGTGGGGCGTCGTAACCCTCGACGAGGGTGTCGATCATCCCGCCCACGAGGTCGTCTTTGTCGGCGACGTGTTTGTAGAGCGCCATCGGCACGACGCCGAGTTCGGATGCGAGGGCGCGCATGCTGAGGGCGTCGAACCCTTCGCGGTCGGCGAGGGTGATGCCGGCGTGCAGCACTCGTCTGCGATCGAGCGGCGCTCGTTGCGCGGGAGCCGACGGGGGCACGTTCACCTCACGATCTTGACAGGTGTACAGCGTACACCTAGTCTCGGGTGCATCCGGTGTACGCCGTACACCACCGCCGAAGGGATTCCGATGCACTCGCCCCGTGCGCTCGCCGCGACAGCAGGCGCCCTCTACCTCGTCACGTTCCTCACCTCGATCCCCGCCGCCGCGCTGAACGCGCCCCTGCTCGCCGGAGACGCGGATGCCGACCCGGCGGCCGCCGCGTGGGCGTCGGCCCTCGAGGTGCTGCTGGCTCTCGCCTGCATCGGCACCGCCGTGGTGCTGTTCCCCCTGATCCGGCGGGCGGGCGAGGTGGGTGCACTCGGGTTCGTCGCATCTCGCACGCTCGAGGCGGGCATCATCGTCACCGGTGTGGTCGCGGTGCTGTCGCTGTCGTCTCTTCGCGACGCCGGCACCGCGTCCGACGACCCCGTCGCGCTGCTGCTCGTGGAGGTGCACCGGTGGGCGTTCCTGATCGGCCCCGGATTCATCCCGGCGGTCAACGCGCTCTGCCTGGCACCCGTGCTGTGCCGCGCGCGCCTCATCCCGCGGGCGATTCCGATCGTCGGGATGATCGGCATCCCCCTGCTGGCGGTGTCGGCTTTCGCGACCATGTTCGGGCTGTTCGAGCAGACCTCCTCCATGGCTGCGGCGTTCGCCGCACCGATCGCCCTGTGGGAGCTGGCGCTCGGCGCGTGGCTGGTGGTCAGAGGGTTCCGCCCCGACGCCGTCGCGCGGCTCGTATAGGCTTTCTCACGTCGCAACGCCCTCGGGCGGCGCTTCGGGGATGTAGTTCAATGGCAGAACTTCAGCTTCCCAAGCTGATAGCGCGGGTTCGATTCCCGTCATCCCCTCCAATGCCCTGGCTGTGAGTTCTCAAACTAGATGAGACCTTTCTCAACCTAGATGCGACAAGGCGGCTCTTAGATGAGCTTGTTCTCCGCAAGCACGCGATCGCGTCGTGGTTGTGTTCCTCCACCTCGGACGGGGGGACAGATTCCGTTGACCACGGCCAGACGCTGATCGCGGCGCACTGGGCAACGCTGCAACGCCGAGCGTCACGTGGGTTTCGATGCCGGCATCAGGCTCGGCAGACGTCTTACGTTGGCTGGGGCAGCGTCGATTGGCCCGCCCGGGAGAGCTCGTCGCTTCGATCGCTCTTCGACCTTCGAGGGCGAGCGCTACGATCGGACGCGACTTCGAGATGAACCACAGTCCAACACGCCGCCCCAAGTCCGCAGATGTGACATTCGACGGAATATCTCCACCAGGTCTTCGAGCTGCTCGGGATTGTGGCGCTGGCGATCCTGGTTGTCGCGACCTGCCGGCTGTTCCTCGGCGGGCTGGTTGGATAACTGAGCCACCCCAGTCGTTGTCTGGTGAGTCTAGGTCTCAGATGAGCGCTTTGGGCACGGGCATCCCGTTTCGGCTCACCGAATAAACCTCCTTGATGCTCCGCCGCCGAGCGCCGTGAGGACGCGACCCGATTTCCACCGCGGACGCATGGGGTCGCTCGACACCGAGTACCAGTCCGTCTTCTATGCAGGTATGTCTCGCCTGCGCAGTCCGAGCGCAGCACCGGCCCCTGCAGCCGCAGCGATTGCGGCCATCACGACAAGCGGCATGGGCTCGACGCTCTCGATCGGCACCGCGGGGATGTGCCGGAATGGGCTGATGTCTTGGACCCATCGGGGGAGTCCGACGAGGTCCCCGAGTTGTCCGACAACGAGGCCGATCACAAGGAGCCCCCATCCGATGGCGGCGGTGAGCTGCGGAGTGAACGCGAACGCTAGGGCAGTGAGGGCGATGAAGATCATCGCGGCAGGGAGGTGAACGGCCGCCGTGGCGAGTGACGTGCCGATGCGGTCCGGTCCTTCGCCGGCGAGGATGAAACCGAGCCCGGCGGCGAGTCCGCCGATGATGGCGACGACGATGGTGGATGCGGCGGCGACGGCGAGCTGCCGTCCCAGCAATCCGATTCGGGACAGTCGGCCGCTGAGCACCAGCTCGGCGCGGCCCTCGGCCTCGTCGACACGGAGGCGCAGCATCGCCTGAACACCGGCGGCCGCCGCCAGCGTGGCGGAGATGCCGAGCAATGCGATCGCGAAGAGCTCGCCGGTGTCGACGTCGAGCTGTGGTGCGAGGCGCCGGATGAGGGCGGCGAGTTCGTCGTTCGCGCCGACGGCTTCGAGCACGAAGGGCGAGAGGGCGCCGGCGAGGAGTCCGAGGATGAGAGCGCCGATCGACCAGCCGATGGTCGTGCTGCGTTGGGTGCGGATGGCGAGCCGCCACGGAGTGGCGCTGGGCCATATAGGGCGGCCGAGTCGCTGAGCGATGAGGCTCGCGCCGAGGTCGCGGTGACGTCGAACGAGCACTGCCGCGGCAGCGGTCGCGAGGCCCACCAAGACGGGCACGAACAACGGGACGCCGTTCGCGTCTGAGAAAGGCCGCGTGGACTGCGCCCATCCAATCGGCGACAGGAGCGACACCCACGAAGCGTCGACGTGGGTCGTGTCGGTTGCGGTGCCGAGTGCGTCGCCGACGCCGCGGACGAGATAGGCGGCACCGAGAACCGCGGCCCCGAGGCCGTTGGCTCCGCGGGAGGTGGGCATGATCTGCGCGCAGAGCGCGGCGACGCCTGCAAAGGCGAGGCCCACCGATCCCAGAGCCGCGCCCGTCAGGATCGCGCCGACCGGATTCAGCCCCAGCAGCAACCCTGCGGATGCGACGAGCACTGCGGCCGTGAGGTTCGCGCCGACGGCTATCGCGAGAGCGCTCCACAGCGTGCTGGTGCGGCTGATCGGGGTCGCGTGGAGGAGTTCGCTTCTGTCGCTGTCCTCTTCGGCGCGGGTGTGCCGGGTGATGAGGAAGACGTTCATGAGGCCGATGAGCACGGCGAGGAAGGAGAACGTCTGGAAGAACGTCAGCGCCCCGGCGCCGGTGCCGTCGGGGAGGCCGCGGAGGAAGAGGAATGCGGGGTTGCCTGCGGCCAGGGCGACGACCGCCGCGCGCTCTTGCTCGTTTCCGAACTCGCGGGTGATGGCAAGTCCGGAGGCGGTGAGGAGCCCTGTGATACCGAGTACCCACACGGGGAGCAGTACCCGTTCCCGGCGGAGTTGGAATCGCAGAATGGCGGCGTTCACTTTTCGTCCGTTTCGTAGTGGCGAAGGAACAGCGACTCCAGGGTCGGAAGTTCTCCGTCGGACGTTGTCGCGCGGCTGATGAGTTCACCCATCGGGGCGGCTTCGACGGTTCGGCCGCCACGGATGATGGTGACGTGGTCGCACAGTTGCTCGACCTCGCCCAGCAGGTGGCTGGACAGCAGCACCGTCGACCCGGCATCCCGAGCCCGTTCTATCTCCTGCCGGAACACGGCCTCGATGAGCGGATCGAGGCCGGAGGTCGGTTCGTCGAGGATGTATAGCGGGGCACGGCGGGCGAAGGCGGCGACGAGCGCCACCTTCTGTCGGTTGCCTTTCGAGTAGGTTCGGGATTTCTTGCGCGGGTCGAGGTCGAATACGTCGATGAGGCGCGCCAACTCAGCCTGGTCGCCTCCGCCTCGCAGGTTCAGCAGCAGGTCGATCGCTTCGCCGCCGGTGAGGTTCGGCCAGAGCGCCACATCACCGGGCACGTAGGCGATGTCGCGGTTCGTGGCGGTCGGGTCGGGCCACGGGTCGCGGCCGAGCACCTCGACCTCGCCGGCGGTGCGGTGGACAAGGCCGAGCAGGATGCGCAGCGTGGTGGACTTGCCGGCGCCGTTGGGGCCGAGGAAGCCGTGAACCTCGCCCGGGTTCACGGTGAGCTCGAGGCCGTCGAGCGCGCTGGCGCGTCCGTAGTCCTTGCGCAGCCCACGGGCGCGCACGACGGAGGTGGGTGTGGTTGAGAGCATGGGATCTCCGGGGTCGGACTTCAGCGTCCGAGCGGTCGCTCGGTCGCTCCGCTTTCGCGGGCCGACCAGGCTTCCCGGCTCTCCAGACGACGACCTTAGTCCTCCCGGGCCTTCGACGCCATCATCCGATGATGGGGCGCTCCTCGGGGAGCGAGTAGAGCAGGTTGCGTTGGCGCAGGGCCAGGGCCGCCGCCAGGCCGATGGGGCCGAGCCGTCCCGCGAGCATGAGCACGCAGAGCACGTACTTGCCGAACTCGGGCAGCTCGGCGGAGAGCCCGACGGACAGGCCGCAGGTGGCGAAGGCCGAGATGACCTCGAACAGGATGCGGTCGAGCGGGGCGGTGCTGACGGTCATGATGAGCGCGGTGGAGACGAGCACCAGCGTCGCACCGAGGAAGGTGACGGAGATCGCGAGACGGAGTGTGCCGTCCGGGATGGTGCGTCCGGCGATGCGGACCGATTTGTCCCCTCGGGCCTCGGCGAGGATGCCGAGGAACAGCACGGCGAGCGTCACCACCTTGATGCCCCCCGCCGTTGATGCGGACCCGCCGCCCACGAACATGAGGGCGTCGGAGGCGAGGAGCGTCACCTGCGCCGAGTCGGCGGTGTCGGTGATGGCGAATCCGCCGGAGCGCATCATGGTGGATGCGAAGAGGGCGTTGAAGATCTTCTCGTGCGGTGCCTGGTCGGCGATTGTGCGCTCGTTGTTCCACTCCGCGGCTCCCCACGCGACCGCCCCGGCGAACAGCAGGATGACCGACATCGCCAGGGTGAGCTTCGTGTGCAGGGTCCAGCGCTTGCGCTGCCACCGGTGGCGGATGAGGGTCAGGAAGACGGGGAAGCCGAAGCTGCCCACGAACACCCCGAGCATGATCGGCACCAGGATCCACAGGTCGCCGTCGAACTGCGCCAGCCCACCCTCGTGGGTGACGAATCCGGCGTTGTTGAATGACGAGATCCCGTAGAAGACGCCATGCCACACGCCCTCCCACCAGTGGTCCTCGATCACTACGAATCGGGGGACCAGCAGCGCGACGAGGACCGCCTCGATCGTCAGCGTCGTCAGCGCCACCGTGCGCAGCAGGGTCTTGACCTCGCCGATCTTCGACGTGCCGATGCTCTGTTGGGCGAACAGCTTCTGACTCAGCCCGAGCGACCTGGTCACTGCTCGCGACAGCAGGAGGGCGATGGTCACGATCCCGAGACCGCCCACCTGGATCGCGGCGAGGATCACCACCTGGCCGAAGAACGACCAATGGGTCGCCGTGTCGACTGTGGTGAGCCCGGTGACGGTGATCGCGGACGCGGCGGTGAACGCGGCATCGGCGAAAGGGGTCGCCTTCCCGTCGGATGCGGCGATCGGTAGGCACAGCAGGCCCGCGACGGTCAGACCCGACAGGAGGAAGATGAGGGCCGCGGCCCGCGATGGCGAGGTGCGGGTGAACTCCCCCAACCACGTTCTGCGACGCGACGTCGACCCGGCGCGGCCAGCGCTCATCAGCCGCTCCTCTCGTCGGTCGCCGGATCGCGGCCGATGCGTTGCTCCGCCTCGCGTCGCAGTCGCAGCAGTCGTCGGTAGTACGCGGCGAGCCGCGACACCATGATCGCGGCGAGCACGATGCTGATGCTCGAACCCAGCAGCACAGCGAGAGTCCCTTCGTCCGCGACCTCGGGGGTGCGGGCGAAGGCGAGTTCGTTCATCAGCAACGACACCGTGAACCCGATCCCGCCGAGCGCGCCGGCCGTTGCGAGGCCGTAGAGCGTGAGGTGCGGGCGGGCGTCCTTCGGGCCGAGGAAGGTCGACAGCCACCCTCCGAGCGCGATGCCGATCATCTTCCCGACGGGCAGAGCGATCAGGATCCCCCAGAACGGTGCTGCGAGTTCCGAGATGCCGACGGCCGGAATCACGACGAGGGCCGCAGAGAAGGCGAACAACGGGAGGATGACACCATTCGTCGCCGGCTCCAGCATGTGGCGCACCCGCATTCCCGGCAGCCGAGCCATCGCGAGCCCGAGGGCGACGCCCGCGAGGGTGGCGTGCACGCCGGAGGCGTAGACGAGGCTCCACGTGAGCAGCGCGAGCAGCACCATCGCGATGCCGACTGGAATCCGCCACCGCGACCCGAGCATCCGGCTGAGCACCGAGAGCACCAGCACGGCCACACCCGCGAGGCCGAGCAGCAGCAGGTTCGGCTCGCGGGTGAAGAAGATGGCGATGATCACGATCGCGACGATGTCGTCGAGAATCGCCAACGCCAGCATGAAGATCCGCAATCGGGAGGGGATGCCCTTCCCGAACACCGCGAGGATGCCGAGCGCGAACGCGATATCAGTCGCTGTCGGGATCGGCCAACCTCGCTCGTACCCCGACCCCCACGTCACCGCCATGTAGATCAACGCCGGCACAACGACGCCACCGAACGCGGCGATGGCCGGACGGATCGCCTTCGACACGCTGTTGAGCTGCCCGACGGTCAGCTCGTTCTTCAACTCCACCGCGACGACGAAGAAGAACACAGCGAGC
>Ga0160436_1000059_pt1 | contig 59959 bp, 49 predicted proteins | sample HID1973M_E0MG_FD_108264 | JGI IMG/M metagenome (GOLD analysis project Ga0160436, IMG submission 108264) | Enriched mosquito-associated microbial communities from UW Madison campus, WI, USA - HID1973M_E0 MG | ecosystem: Host-associated > Arthropoda: Insects > Digestive system > Unclassified ...
CCCGCGGGAAGTACGGCCGAGACCGTGGAGGTCGCGGGGTGGACGGTGGCGGCGACCGTGTTCCACGGGCGTGACGGGAACGTGCCCGACGAGGTCGTGTAGGTGAGCGTCGCGCTGCCGATGGTCGTCGGCGAGGAGTAGGTCGCGGTGGCGACGCCGCCGGACAGGCCGGTCCCGGTGACCTGGGGCAGGGCGATGCCGCCGCGCACCTGCTGGTCGGCGAAGGCGATGAAGTCGGCGACGCCGAACGGGTACCCGTGGTCGTGCGGCCAGTTCCGGATCACCCGGAGCGTCGTGGGACCCGGCACGAGGGCGACACTCCTTCGCCAGCTGTCGAGGAAGAAGTAGGGATCGTTGGTGCCCGTGGCGAAGAGCATCGGCAGGTCGGCGTTCGGCAGGTAGTGCTGAGGATCGAAGTTGGCTACCCAGGTCGCGCGATCGGCGGGGGTCATGTCGAGGAGCAACCCTGTCCAGTAGCTGTGCTCCAGATGGAAGCCCGCCCCGTAGACCGGGATCGCGAACGCGAGCCGCTCGTCGAGCCCCGACACCACCTCGGTCAGGTAGCCGCCCCACGAGATGCCCATCATGCCGATGCGGGAGTCGTCCACCTGCGGAACGGAGGCCAGAACGGAGACGCTTCGGATCACGGCGGCAGCGGCCTGATAGACCCACAGGTCGGTGAGGTCGCCGGTCGCCAGGTTCCGGAACGCGGTGTCCTGGTTGAGCGGAGGACCGCCGTCCGCGAGGGGCGTGCCGCCCGCGCCGTTGCCGGTGAGATCCATGGCGAGCGCCGCGTACCCGGCTTGCGCCCACTGCGCGGCCCAGTCCGGGTAGGCGGCCCCGCCGCCCCCGTGCACGAGCGCGACGGCGGGCAGCGTGCCGACGACGGTGTCGGGTGCCGCGTAGTAGGCGAAGACCCGCGTCGGCTCTCCCAGGTACTCGACGTTGTCGTAGTAGAGAGGAGTGACGGAGTAGTCGCCGTGATCCACGGGGGTACCCCAGGTGACCGCCGGGGCGACCTGGAGCGCGGCGACGTCCCAGGGTCCCGCCGGGGTGGCCGACGCCGTGGTGGGCGGCCCGGCCAGAGTCAGCAGCGATACGACGAGGGCCGCCGCGACCCCCGCGGCCCCGACCCTCCTGCTCATTGCGGGTCGAACTTCACGGCGTCGGCCTGCACGTAGGTGCCGTTCGCCGCGTTGCCGAGCTCGAGCGAGACCCCGGCCGCGGGATCGAGGGCGTAGGTCCCGAGCAGCACCCAGCGGCCGCCCGACGTGGTCTGGTCGGCGACGGCCGTGGAGCTCGTCGTCCCCGATCGCACGGTGTAGGTGCACGTCGTGCAGCGGTTCGCCGCAGTCGGGTACCAGACCGAGACCTCGTAGGATCCGGCGGCGGGCAGCGCGGGCGACCACCGCGCGAGCGCCGTCCCGGTCGGGCTCGTGTTCGTGTATCGGTAGTCGGCGCCGTACTTCCCGGCCAGCCCGTTGGATGTGAGCCACGACCCCGAGACCGCCGAGAACCCGGCATCCGTGTTGTCGACGATGATGGCGTCGCTCGGCTCGAACTTCACCGCATCGGCCTGCACGTAGACCCCGTCCGCCTGGTTGCTCACCTCGACCGAGACCGTGCTCGCGGGATCGAAGTGGTAGCTCCCGAGCCTCACCCAGTGCCCGCCGGACGTCGTCTGGTTCGCGGTCGCCGTGAAGGTCGTGCTGCCGGAGCGCACCGTATAGGTGCAGGTCGTGCAGCGGTCGCCGTTCGTCGGGTACCACACCGACACGTCGTACGATCCCGCCGCCGGGAGCGTCGGTGTCCACCGCGCGACGGCCGTCCCCGTCGGACTCGTGTTCGCGTACCGGTAGTCGGTCCCGAACTTGCCGGCGAGACCGTTCGACGTATGCCAGGTGCCCGAGACGACCGAGAAGCCGGCATCCGTGTTGTCGACGACGACCGAGGGGACGCGGGTGAACCGCGCGGCGTCGGCGTCGAGGTAGGTGCCGGTGCCCTGCGCCGAGACCTCGACGCCGCCCGCGGCGCCGGCGAGGAACGGGAACCGTCCGAGGCTCACCCACTGGCCACCGGAGACCCGCTGATCGACCGTCACGGTCGAGGTGCCGCCCGCGTGCGTCACGGTGTAGGCGCACGCGCTGCAGCGCGACGAGTTGCCGGGATACCAGACCGACACGTCGTAGTCGCCGGCCGTCGTCAAGCGAGGAGTCCACCGCGCGGTCGGTGCGGGCCATCCGGCCTGCGAGCTCGACGACCAGCGATAGTCGGAGCCGTACTTGCCGGGGAGGCCGCTGCTGCTCGCCGCCCACGCGCCACCCGTCACCGCGAACCCGTCGTCGATGTTGTCGACGATGACGACGTCCTGTGCCGGGACCGGGCCGTATGCCGTTCCGTAGCGGAGTCCGCGGTAGGGGGCCTCGAGCCCCGCACCCGCCATGATCGCCTGCGCCGCCACCGGCCACGCGCCACCCGTCACGAGCGTGTTGTTCGACAGGGTGTTGGAGGGATGGACGGTGGCCGGGATCGTCGCGCGGTCCGTGAAGTTGTCCTGCACGACGTTGTCGGTGGAGTACTGCGACGAGCAGCACGCTTGCACGAAGAGCCAGTTCGGGGTCGCGGACACCACGTTGCCGGCGACGGTGATGTAGCTCGAGTTGCCGTCGAGGTAGATGCTCCCGTAGTTGTTGAGCTGACTGCGCACGTAGTTGCCGGTGATCTCGGTGCCCGGCTGGTCGCACAGGGTGTAGATCCCGCCGCCGTCGACGACGCGCTGCATGTTGTCGCTCACGAGGTTGTCCCGGATGATGTTGTCCTGCGTCTCCGCTCCGCAGGCATTGCGACCCGGCGCCGGGCCTTCGACTCCCCAGCCCCACCCGACGCTGATGCCGGAGTACGGCACGTCGACGATCTCGTTGTGCTCGATCGTGAGGCTGTCGTGGTAGTAGCCCATGATGCCGACCGACCCGTAGTAGTCGGCGCCGATGCGCGTCACGTAGTTGTTCGACACCGTGTTGCGGCGCGGCCACATCCGAGGGTCGTCCGGCCACGCAGCGTCGTTGCCGAGCTCGATTCCGCCGCCCGCGATGTCGGAGAAGGCGTTCCCCTCGATGAGGTTGTCGTTGCCCCCCATCGTGAACAGCACACCGGTGCCGCCGAGGTTCGTGAAGTCGTTGCCGACGATCTGGATGTCGTCGGCGGTGGTCGCGTGGATGGCTCCGGGCACGCGATCCTTCGCCTGGTTGTGCCGGTACTGCGTGTCCGTGACCGAGGTCACGGGGACGAGCGAGTTCGCCTGCACATCGACGAAGCCGTACTGGTTGGGCCGGATCCAGTTGGTGTGCCGGAAGTCGAGGCCCTCGAAGCGGAGGTCGCTCACCGGGTCGGCGAAGCTTCCGTCGAGCACGATGAGCGACTCGGCCCGCGGGATCGTCACGGTGACGGAGTTCATGTCCTGCCCGGGCCGCGGCATGTAGTAGAGCCGCCCGAGCGCCCGGTCGAGGTACCACTCGCCGGGGGTGTCGAGGTAGGCGTACGCGTTCTCGAGCCAGTACTTGGTGTTGACGTACGCGCGCGTCGCCTGGGGCCCGGTGAGGACGGCGTTCCACTCGGGGGCTTCGATGTGCGCGCGCACGACCGACCCCGTTCCGGTCACCTCGCTGATGCGCAGCCGCTTGTGCATCCAGGCGACCAGCACGGAGACCTCGACGTTGGTCCCGGTCGTCGGCACGCCGGCGAACTGAGCCGCGGGGATGTCGAATCCGTCCGCCTGCTTCTCGGTGGCCATCGTGTAGTAGGCGCCGATCTCGGGTTCGCGCGCACGGATGCCGCGCTGCTCGTCGACGTAGATCTGGCGGAAGTCGACACCCGTCCCGACCGAGGCGTAGTACCTGCCGCCGTCGCCGAGCGTCCACCCGGTGACCGTCGTGCCGCCGCTGAGGATGGGGTCCTCGCCGGGCATGTTCCGGTAGACGACCCTGTGCCCGTCCTTGCCCGAGTCTTCGGGCTCGAATGTCACGGGCGCGCTGAGCTCGTAGGTGCCGCCGCGGAGGTACACGACGACGTCGTCGGTCAGGGTGTGCGATTGCACGTAGGCGCGCACGGCGGTCCGGGCGCGGTCGACGGTCGCGAACGGGGATCCGAGCGTCCCGTCACCTGTCGTGTCGTTGCCGGTCGGCGCGACGTAGAACTCCTTCTGCGGCGCGGCCTGGGCGGCGTCGCCGCCGAGGCTCGGGACGGCGACGAGCGCTGACGCGAGAAGCGCGAGGGCGAGGGTGCGGCTGATCCAGGTGAACTTCATCGTTCCTCCAAGTCGTATGAGCTATTATGACTACGAACGACGCGAAGGCAAGAGGGAATTCCGGATGACGGATGACGGCGCGGGGCATGGGGCGGTCGCCGACGGACCACGTGCGCGGAGCGCGCTCAGATCAGACGAGCTCTCCCGAGCGACGCACCCAGGCCTCGACGCCGGCGACGTGCACGGTCGCGAGCGAGCGGGCCAGGCTGACGTCGCCCGCTTCGACCGCGGCGGTGATGGCGCGGTGCTCCGTGAGGGTGCGCTCGATCGCGCCCTCCTGCGTGAGGCCGCGCCACAGCCGCGCCCGCAGGGTCGCGCTCGTCAGCCCCTCGAGCAGGCTCGCGAGGTACTGGTTGCCGGCGAGCTGGATGATGTGACGGTGGAACATCACATCGTGCTCGACGAGCGCCTCGATGTCCGACCCTCCCGCGACCGACTCGATCGACGCCGTCAGCGTGGCGACGTCCTCGGCCGTGGCCCTCTGTGCGGCGATCGCGGTCGCCTCCGCCTCGAGCGCGCGGCGCACCGCGAAGATCTCGAGCAGCGCGCGGCTGTCGTGGAGGTCGATGACGAACGAGATCGCCTCGAGCAGGAGGCGCGGCTCGAGGCTCGTGACGTAGGTGCCGTCCCCGCGACGCACATCGAGCACGCGGCTGACCTCGAGCGCCTTCACCGCCTCCCGCAGGGAGTTGCGGGAGAGTCCGAGCCGTTCCGACAGCTCCTTCTCGGGCGGCAGCCTGTCACCGGGGGCGAGCTCGCCGGAGACGATCATCTCCTTGATGCGCTCGATCGCCTGGTCGGTCACCGCCACCCCGCCATGATAGAGGCGGCCTCGTGCTGAATCCTGCGGCCGGCATCCCGCGCATCGTCGATGCCCACCTCCACCTCTGGGACCCGGAGGTGCTCGACTACGCCTGGCTCTCGGGCCGCCTGCAGCGCCGATTCGGGCCCGACGAGCTCGCGCAAGCTGTCGGGGGCGCGGCCGCCGACCTGTCGTTCGTCTTCGTCCAGGCCGACTGCGCCCCCGAGCAGGCGCTCGAGGAGGTGCGCTGGGTCGCCTCGCTCGCCGCGACGGCCGGCGTCCGCGGCATCGTCGCCTTCGCGCCGCTCGAGCGCGGGGAGGCCGTACGGCACGAGCTCGACGATCTCCGCACCGAGCCGCTCGTCGTCGGCGTGCGGCGCCTGCTACAGTCCGAGCCCCCCGGCTTCGCGACCTCGGCCGCGTTCCTCGAGGGTGCGCGGACGCTCGCGGCGTCGGGCCTCGCCTTCGACGCCTGCGTGCGCGCCGAGCAGCTGGAGGATGTCATCGCGCTCGCCGATGCGGTGCCCTCGCTGCGGATCGTCCTCGACCACCTCGGCAAGCCCGGGGTGGGGCGACCCGGCGCCCCCGCCGACCCGCGGAGATCCCCGTGGAGCGCCGCCGTCCGCGCGCTCGCCGCGCGACCGAACGTCGTCGCGAAGCTCTCGGGACTCCCGTCCGAGGCCCCGGGCGGTCGATGGTCCGAGGAGCAGCTCGCGCCCTTCGTCGAGATCGCCCTCGAGGCCTTCGGCCCGAACCGGCTGCTCTTCGGAAGCGACTGGCCGGTGAGCGCGCCGTACGACAGGTGGACGGCGTTCGTGGTCGACCGAGTCCGCGAGCTCGCGGGCGACGACGGCCTCGCCCGCGTCATGGCGGGCACGGCCGAGGACGTCTACCGGCTGCGCTGACCCGGGTCAGGAACCAGGGGGCCGCAGACGCAGCCCCGACATCCCGCCGTCGACCTCGAGGTAGGTCCCGGTCGTCGACCCCGCCGACGAACCGACGAGGTACAGCACGGCGGCCGCGACCTCGTCGGCGCTCACCAGCCGGCCGTGGGGCTGACGCGCCTCGAGAGCCGCGCGCTCGGCGGCAGGGTCGGCGGCTTGCGCGAGCAGCCTCTCCACCCACGGTGTGTCAGCGGTCCCGGGGGTGACGGCGTTGACCCGGATGCCCTCGCGCAGGTGATCCGCCGCCATCGAGCGGGTGACGGCGAGCACGGCTCCCTTCGAGGCCGAGTACAGCGCGCGCTGCGGCAGTCCCGCCGTCGCCGCGATCGAGGACACGTTGCAGATCGCTGCCGCCCGCGACCGGCGCAGCGCTGGGAGTGCCGCCGCGGTGACCCGCGCGACGGACGTGACGTTGATCGAGAGCACGCGCGCCCACTCGTCGTCACCGTTCGCGGCGATGTCGCCGGTCGCGCCGACGCCGGCGTTGTTGACGACGATGTCGATGCCGCCCAGCCGCTCGACCACCGTCGACACCGCGGCATCGACGCTCGCGCGATCCCCGACGTCGGCCTGGACGGCAAGGGCGCGCGGATCGGCGCCGGCGGGATCGAGGTCGAGCACAGCGACCCGGGCGCCGGCGTCAGCGAGCCGTCGGACGATGGCCGCCCCGATCCCGGAGGCGCCGCCCGTCACGAGAGCGACGAGACCCTGCAGCTCGCCGCTCACGCGTCCGCCCCCCAGGCGACGAGGTGCTGACGCTGACGGCCCAGGCCCTCGATCTCGAGCTCGACGACGTCACCCGCGCTCAGGTAGGGAAACCGCCCGGAGAGGGCCACGCCCTCGGGCGTGCCGGTGAGGACGAGATCGCCCGGGTCGAGGGCCATCACCTGCGACAGCTGGAAGAGGATCTCGGCAACGGGGAAGATCATGTCGGCGGTGGAGGAGTCCTGCCGCGGCTCACCCCCGACCCAGCTGCGCAGGCGCAGGTCGCGGGAGTCGACCTCGTCGGGGGTGACGAGCCACGGCCCGGTCGGAGTGAACCCGGGCGCGCACTTGCCCTTCGACCACTGCCCCCCGGAGCGCTCCAGCTGGAGCTCCCGCTCCGAGAGATCGTTCGCGACCACGAAGCCCGCGACGTGGGACAGCGCCTCATCGGGGGAGGTCAGGTACGACAGCCGCGTGCCGATCACCACGCCCAGCTCGACCTCCCAGTCCGTGCGCTCGCTTCCCCGCGGGATCGTCACGACGTCGTTCGGCCCGACGACCGTGTTCGGGGTCTTGAGGAACACGACCGTCGTCGCGGGCGGCTCCGACCCCGACTCGCGCGCGTGCGCCGCGTAGTTCATCCCGATGCATACCACCGCCCCAGGCCGGGCGATCGGGGCGCCGATCCGCCGCGCGGCGGCATCGGGCAGCTCGCTCAGCAGGCCGTCGCGCAGCGCCGCGGCCGTGCGGGCGACGGGGTCCGACGCGAGGAACTCCCCGGAGACATCCGATGTGAGAGGGCGGAGGTCGAAGATGCCGTTCTCGGCGACGACGACGGGGACTTCGTGTCCCTGCTCTCCCAGGCGGGCGAACTTCATGGATCCTCCTCGGTTCGGCGCACGGTCGTCGATGGCGACGACGTGCCGGTTGTGAGTATAGACATCGGGTGTTTAGACTGCGAGCGTTCTCGGTCGACGGCGGCGCGCCCGTCTCGACCCCGTCGAAGGAGACCCCCTCTCATGAGCCGAATCGTCACCCTGGAGACGACCGACATCCGCTTCCCCACCTCGCTCGAGCTCGACGGCTCCGATGCCATGAACCCCGACCCCGACTACTCGGCCGCCTACCTCCGGGTCGTCACGGATGCCGGCGACGGCATCGAAGGGCACGCGCACGTGTTCACCATTGGTCGCGGCAACGACGTGCAGGTCGCGGCGATCGACGCCCTCGCCGGGCATCTCGCCGGGCGTGAGATCGAGCCGCTGCTCGACGACATGGGCGCGACCTGGCGCGAACTCGTCGGCGACTCCCAGCTGCGGTGGCTCGGCCCCGAGAAGGGGATCATGCACATGGCGATCGGCGCGGTCGTCAACGCGCTGTGGGACATCAAGGCCAAGCGGGCCGGCCTCCCGCTCTGGCGCCTCCTGGCCCGGATGACGCCCGAGGAACTCGTCGACCTGGTCGACTTCCGATACCTGACCAACGTCCTCACGCGCGACGATGCGCTGCGCATCCTGCGTGAGGCAGAGCCCGGACGGGCCGGGCGCGAGCGCGAGCTGCTCGAGGCCGGCTACCCGGCATACACGACGACCCCGGGGTGGCTGGGATACTCCGACGAGAAGCTCGCGCGGCTGTGTCGCGAGGCGCTCGACGCGGGCTTCGCGCAGATCAAGCTCAAGGTCGGCGCCGACCTCGAGGACGACATCCGCCGCCTGCGCATCGCGCGGGAGGTGTGCGGTCCCGACTTCCCGATCGCGATCGATGCGAACCAGCGATGGGAGGTCGCCGAGGCGATCGAGTGGACGCGGGCCCTCGCCGCGTTCGATCCCGCGTGGATCGAGGAGCCGACGAGTCCCGACGACGTGCTCGGGCACGCCGAGATCGCCCGAGGCGTCTCGCCCATCCGAGTCGCCACGGGCGAGCATGCGCAGAACCGGGTGATCTTCAAGCAGCTCCTGCAGGCGGACGCGATCGGCGTCATGCAGATCGACGCCACCCGCGTCGGCGGGGTCAACGAGAACATCGCGAACCTGCTGCTGGCCGCCCAGGCCGGCATCCCCGTGTGCCCGCATGCGGGCGGCGTCGGCCTGTGCGAGGCGGTTCAGCATCTCTCGATGTTCGACATGGTGGCGGTGAGCGGAGTGAAGGCTGGAAGGATGATCGAGTTCGCCGACCACCTGCACGAGCACTTCGTCACGCCCGCGGTCGTGGAGGGCGGCGTCTACCGGGCACCGCTCGCCCCCGGGGCCGGGATGGAGATGCTGCCGGCGAGCCGCGAGCGCTACGAATGGAGAGGTGCGCATGTCTCCGTGTGAACCGGATGCGGTCGGGGCGCGATGACGCTCACGCCCTTCCCGGCAGAGACCGGAACCGGACCCCGACCCGCGGTGCTCGTCCTCCCCGGGGGCTCGTACTCGGGCATCTCGCCGAGCGAGGGAGAGCCGTATGCGCGGTGGCTCAATGGGCTGGGGATCCACGCGTTCGTGCTCGAGTACCCGGTGGCTCCTGCCCGCCATCCGAGTGCGCTGCGCGAGGCGCGACGCGCACTCGCGAGCATCCGATCCGGCGAGCACGGGCTCGACATCGACCCGACGCGCGTCGGAGCCCTCGGGTCGTCGGCAGGGGGGCACCTCGCGGCTTCGGCCGGCTCGGCGATGTCGAGCGGCGACCCGGCGCTCGACGGCGAGCGGCCCGCCTTCACGATCCTCTGCTACCCCGTGATCTCGTTCCTCGCGGGGGCCAATCCTGGCGTGCGCGACAACCTGCTCGGCGAGGGTCCGTCGCCCGCCCTCGTCGTCGAGAGCTCGGTCGAGCTGCACGTGGACGCGCGCACCCCGCCGACCTTCGCGTGGTTCTCGACCGACGATCCGGTGGTCGACGTCGCGAACTCCTGGGCCCTCTTCGAACGCCTCGCGCGGTTCGCTCCCGCCTCCGAGCTCCACGTGTTCCCGGTGGGTGGGCACGGCCTGGGGATGTCGACGGTGACTCCGCACGCCGCGCAGTGGAGCGCCCTCGCCATCCGGTGGCTCGCGCTGCAGGGTGTGATCGCCCCGTAGAGGCCAGCGGCCCGTTTGAGTGACGGCCGCTATAAGGTTGTATGATGTGTTATCTATGAGCGAACGTCTTGACCCCGACGGCACCCCCGTCCTGCGCGCACTGCCCGACCTGGGCTACGGGGCCGCGAACCTGGGCAACCTCTATCGGGAGCTCACCGACGACGAGGCGCGGGGTGTGCTCGAGGCGGCCTGGGATGCCGGCATCCGCTACTACGACACCGCTCCCCACTACGGACTGGGGCTCTCCGAGCGTCGACTCGGCGCCTTCCTCCAGACCAAGCCCCGCGACGAGTACATCGTCTCCACCAAGGTGGGCCACCTGCTCCGGCCGAACCCCGATCCCGACCCGGGACTCGACCTGCGTCACGAGTTCCACGTCCCCGCGACGCTGTACCGCCACTGGGACTTCTCGGGCGACGGCATCCGCACCGGCCTCGCCGAGTCGCTCGAGCGGCTGGGACTCGACCGCGTCGACATCCTCTACCTGCACGACCCCGAGAAGCACGACCTCGATGCCGCCGTCGCAGAGGCGCTCCCCGCGATGGCGGAGCTGCGCGACGAGGGCGTTCTCGGCGCCGTCGGAGTGGGCTCGATGGTCAACGCCTCCCTCACGGCCGCGGTCACAGGCCCCGCGAAGGTCGACCTCATCATGATCGCCGGCCGCTACACGCTGCTGGAGCCGTCGGCGGCCGACGAGGTGCTGCCCGCGTGCCACGAGCGCGGCACGAGTGCCGTCGCCGCCTCCGTCTTCAACTCCGGGCTGCTCGCCAATGCCCGGCCCTCGCGCGAGGGCCGCTATCAGTACGGGGCGCTGCCCGAGGAGCTGTGGGACCGCCTGCAGGAGCTCGTGCGGGTCTGCGACGCCCACGGGGTGCCGCTGCCCGCGGCGGCCGTGCAGTTCCCGATGCGCGAGCAGGCGATCGTCTCGGTGGTCGTGGGCGGGAGCCGGGGCGACCAGGTGCGGCAGAGCGCCGAGTGGATGCGCGCCCCCATCCCCGAGGGGTTCTGGAACGACCTCCGCGCGCGGGGCCTCGTACCGGCCTAGGTCTTCAGGAGCATCTGGGCGTTGTAGGCCCGCGCGTCCGGGGTTTCCAGCACGGCGCACAGGAAGGCGATCGGCCGCCCGTCGACGAGGAGCAGCTGGGGGCGCTCCAGCCGGAAGGGCTCGATGATGCCGCGTTCCGCGTGTCGCAACCGCTGGGGGAGTGCGAGCGGCAGCGGACACGGCTGCCACGACAGCCCGTCCCTCGACTCGAGAAGGGCGAGGCTCCGGGGCCCGCCACGAGCGAACGCCCCGCTGAAGTCCTTCATGACGGCGAGCAACCGGTCGCCGTCCCGCCAGATGAAGGGATCCTCGACCGCCCAGTCCTCGCCGACGGCAGTGCCCGATACGGCGGGGGCCTGCTGGCGCACGAACGGTCCGAGCGGGCCGTCGGCGATCGCGACGCCCGCGCTGACGACATCGCCCGACGGTCCGCGGGAGACGCCCTTGTACATCATCAGCACGCGGCCGTCGGCGAGCACGGTCGCGGTCGGGTTGTTGGTGAGCACCGCGTCCCACGCCCCCTCCTCGCCCGCGTCGAGCAGGGCGGCGTCGAAGCGGGTCCAGGGGCCGGCCGGATGGTCGGCGACGGCGACGCCGATCCGCTGATTGTCGCGGTATGCCCACCACGTCGCGTCGGCAGGAACGGAGCCCTCGGGCAACGGCGGGCCGTGGGTGCCCATGTAGTAGAGGACGTAGCGGCCGCCGATCTCGACGACGGCCGGGTTGTGGGTCACGTCGTCCCATCGCTGCGCCGCACGGGGGAAGACGGTGTCGACGAGCCGGTAGGGGCCGTCGGGGGTGTCGGAGACGGCGACCGCGATCTCCGAGTGCGTCGCCCACGCCTCGAAGCCCGCCTCCTCGGGCCAGCGAGAGAAGAGGAGGTAGTAGGCGCCGTCCGGGCCACGCGTGGCGGTCCCGCACCAGACATGCCAGCCGGGGAGGCTCAGGATGCCGTGCGCCTGCACGGGACGCAGCAGCTCGCTGAACGCGACGGTGCGGCCGAGCTCGCCGGGCATCATCCGCCGGACTCCCCGAGGGGGCGCAGAGCCTCGACGGCGTCCCGGTCCTCGGCCGTGTAGGCCCGCAGCGACACGACGCGCGCGGAGTCCGCCCCATTCGTCCGCAGCGCGACGATCCGCAGGGCTGTGGTGACGACGGGGTGCTCGAGGTCGACGACGACGTGCCGCACGCGGTTGTCGCGCACGCGGTGCACCGTCTGCCACGCGCCGTCCACCCTCGCCTCGATGTCGAGGTCGCGGATGAGTTCGGGGAACACCGCCTCCGGCATCCGGTGGAGGTGGAGCGTGTTGAGCACGACGTCGACGTTCGCGTCGAGGACGAGCTGCACGCGTGCGACCTCGACGGGCTCGGGCCAGGCGACGTCGAGGTGCGCCGTATCCCCCTGCTCCATCCGCGCGATCCACATCTGCGGACCACCGTAGGGCCGTTGGAACCCGCCGCGCACGAGGTCCGGGCGGAAAGCCTCGGTGGCCGGCTCGACGGACAGCCGCGGCGCGAAGCCGCGGTGCAGCCGCGAGGGCCACTGCACGAGGAGGTCGTCCTCGTCGTGATGGACGTTCGGCTCCCCGTCGCCTGTCGGGGTGTGCGGCATCACCATGACCCCCGGCACGGCGATCCGCACGAGCTCGACGCTCATGTCGGCGTCGCCGTGCAGCACGAGCACGGCGTTCGCGGGTTCCGCGGGGTGCCACGAGAACGGCAGTTCGACCTGCTGCTCGCCCGGCGCCGCCGGGAGATCGATCTCGACCTCCCGCTCGAGATCGATCGGCACGTGGTTCTGCGGCAGACGCGTCGAGTACAGCCGGGCGCGCAACCGGCCGCCGTGCGGCGCGCGCACCGGAAGCCTGACCGCGTCGAGTCGCGGATCGACGGGGAAGAGGATGCCCAGCTCGGTGTCGAGGGTGAGCTGTCGCCGCTCCGCATCGACGAACGCCGCGGGCGCCGTCTCCGCCGGGTCGAGCGACGTCAGGCTGCCGGATGCGGAGATCGTCGCCCGGCGCACGAGGTCGGTCGGGTCGACGTTGCGCAACCCGGGCACGGAGGCATCCTGTCGCAGCAGCGTCTGCTGCACCCGCGCGGGGTGACGCGTCGCCAGCTCGCGCGGGGTGAGGCCCTCGCGCACGCACAGCGCCGCAGCGCTGCCGGCGGCCTCGCCGCCCGACGCGCACGTCGCCATCACCCGCGTGGAGCCGAAGGCGACGTGGGTCGCCGAGATGTCGCGTCCCGCCATGAGCAGGTTCGGGACGTTGCGCGAGTACAGCGAGCGCAGCGGGATGTCGTAGACGCCGTTCGAGTAGCGCTGAATCGCGCCGGGGTTCGCGGCGTACATCCCTTCCACCGGATGCAGGTCGATCGACCAGCCGCCGAAGGCGACGGCGTCGTCGAACGACCGCTGGGAGAGGATGTCGTCCTGGGTGAGGACGTGGTCGCCGAGGAAGCGCCGGTACTCGCGCTTGCCCGGCAGCGCTCCGACCCACTCGAGGGTGAGGTTCTCGGCGTCGAACTTGCCGGAGTTCTTGATGTAGTCCCAGACGCCGAAGATGACCGACCGCAGCTCCGACCGGATCTTCTCGTTGTCGTGGACGATGTCGAGTTCGCCGCCCCACTCGATCCACCAGTACTTGGCCCCGCTGTCGCCGGCGTTGATGACGCGGGCCTCCGGGATGGGCGTCTGGCGGATGTCGCGAGCGCTGTCCGGCGCGACGTACCGCACGGGCGCGTTGGTGTCCTTCGTGTAGAAGAGGATCGTCGAGCCCAGGAACTCGGAGTCGGCCGTCTCGGGAGCCATCGACTCGCCGTACTCGTCGCGTCCCTCCCGTCCGAGCATGAAGTCCGCTCCTGCGAGCATCCCGACGAGGCCGTCGCCCGTGCAGTCCAGGAAGTAGGTGCTCTCGAACGTGGTGTCGAGCTCGGAGCCGAGGGTCCACGCACGCACCGAGCGGATCGACAGTCCGTCGTCAGCGAGCTCGACCGAGCGCACATCGGTGTTGAGGAACGTCGTGATCCGCGGCTCGCGCGCGACGGCGTCGTGCACGACCTCGTCCCACAGGATCGGGTTGCCCTCGGCGTTGCGGTACTGGTTCTCCAGGTACAGCTCGCCGATCACCCCGGCCTCGCGCGCGTACCGCTGCATCCCGTGGGCGGTCGCCCCGACCACCCACACGCGCACCTCGGACGACGAGTTCCCGCCGAGCACCGGCCTGTTGTTGACGAGGGATACCGTGGCTCCCAGGCGCGCCGCGGCGATCGCGGCCGAGACGCCTGCGACGCCGCCGCCCACGACCGTGATGTCCGCTGTGACGGTCCGTCGGTCAACCATGCATGTTCTCCCTTGTTCGTTCTGCGAGGGTCACGTGAGCTCCCAGACCAGGTCGAGGCGATCGGCCCGGCCGTCGAGCGCGAGGACGCCCGCGAGCGTCTGACGCCAGCGCTCCTGGACGGGGCTCGTGGCGGATCCGGCCCGGAACCGCGATCGGTCCTCGACGACGATCTCGTGGAACAGCTCGTCCCCGTGCCGCCAGATGCGCCACTCGAGCACGCCGAGCGCACGGAGGTCGTCGTCGAGCTCGAGCGGCGTCCGCGTGTGCAGCCGCAGGTAGTCGTCGACCCGGCCGGGGCTGATCCAGGTGCGGATCGCGTAGCGCTCAGGCATCGGAGGCCCCGGGACTCATCATGCGTATGATGTCTCTCGACCGCGGATTGACGATCGAGGCCTCGTGACCAAGCAACCTTCTCCGATCCAGCGCCCTGGAAAGCTCGTCCCGCTCGTCACCGAGCGGATCATCGAGGGCATCCACGCGGGCGTCTGGCCTCCCGGCGCGACCCTGCCCAACGAGGCCGCGCTGTGCGTGCAGTTCGGCGTGAGCCGCACCGTCATCCGCGAGGCGATGCGCGTGCTCGAGGAGAAGGGCATCCTCGACGTCGTCCACGGCAGGGGCACGAGCGTCGCCGACGTCGAGCGCTGGAACCTCCTCGACCCGATGATCGTGCGAGCCCTCGTCTCGCACGATCCCACGCTGCGCACCGTCGAGCAGCTGCAGGAGCTGCGCGCGTCGGTCGAGTCCGATCTCGCGGGCCGTGCGGCCACGGCGCTCAGCGAGGCCGACGGCCTCGAGCTCGTCCGGCTCCTGGGGATCATGCGCGACAACGTGGACGACGCCGACGCGTTCATCGCCGCGGACAACGAGCTGCACGATGTCGTCCACCGCGCGGCGGACAACCCCTTCGCGCGCTACATCGTGCGCATCACGCTCAGCTGGATCCGGTCGGCGCCGCACAGCGCGCCTCTCGCCCGCGAGTCGCTCGTGGCGTCGGTCGCCGATCACGAGCTCCTCGTCGAGGCCCTGCGGCAGGGCGACCCCGACGCGGCGAGTCGCGTCATGAGGTCCCTCGTCCTGACCTCGTGGGAGCGGCGGAAGCCCGAGCTCCTCATGCGCTCCGAGTCGACGTCGTAGCGCTCGAATCGCCACACGCTCAATCCTTGGTCGCGCCACTCAGGGCGCCGGTGATGAGCGACCGCTGCGCGAGCAGGAAGATCAGCACCACGGGCACGATCGCGATGAGTCCCGCGAGCGCCACCTCAGGTCGCATGATCGGCAGATCCGACGCGCCCGTGGCCTCGCTCGGGTTCACGCCGGGGGCAGAGGCGATGAGCGCCCCGAGTCCGACGGGGAGCGTGTACTTGTCGTTGGAGGCGAGCATCACGAACGGCAGGAAGTAGTCGTTCCACGAGCCCAGGAACGCGAAGAACCCCACGAGACCGAACACCGGCTTCGACAGCGGCAGCGCGATGCGGGTGAAGATCCCCGCCTCCGACGCGCCGTCGATCCGTGCGGCGTCGAGGAGGTCGCGCGGGAGGTTGCTGGAGTAGTGGATGAACGCGAGGTACATGCCGAACGGGAAGAACGCCTGCGGCAGGATGACGGCCCACATGGTGTTCGTGATCCCGACGGCGTTCAGCTCGAGGAAGAGCGGGATGACGCGGGCGGCGCCCGGCGTGACCATCGCGATGAGCGTGACCGTGAGGATGAGCTGGCGCCCGGGCATCCGGGTCGCTGCGAGAGCGTAGCCGGCGGGGATGGAGAGGAGCAGCGCGAGACCCACGGCGAGGACGCTGTAGAGGAGGCTGTTGCCGATCCAGGAGAGGAGGACCGCGTCGTTGAAGACGAGGAGGTTCTGCCACGCGATCCCGTAGTTCTCGAACGACCCGAAGCTGTACGGCGACAAGGTCGCGAGCTGCTGGTCGGTCTTGCTCGGCGCGAGCGCGAGCCAGACGAGCGGCAGGCCGAAGTAGATGGCGAACGCCCACAGCACGACGAGCCGCAGGACGCGCGCAACCGTCCAGCGCTGGCGGCGGCGTCGCCTCGGGTCGCGTGCGGGCTGGGACCCGGACGGGGACTCGGACTGCTTGGCGGGCGTCAGAACCGCGCTCATTTGGGTACCTCGGTTTCGAAGAAGCGGGTCTTGCGGATCACGACGACGGCGGCGATGGTGCTGACGACGAGCAGGAGCACCGAGATCGCCGACGCGACGCCGAGGGCGCCGTCGTTGAATCCCAGGTAGTAGGCGAGCTGGTTGAGCGACCACCACGGCTGGCCGACGCGCGCGATCTGGTAGATCAGCTGCGGTTCGACGAACAGTTGGATGCCGCCGGCGATGCTCACGATCAGCATGTAGGTGAGGTACTTCCGGATCAGGGGGAGCTCGATGTACCAGGCGAGCTGCACGGCGTTGCAGCCGTCGACCGTCGCGGCCTCGATGACCTCGGCGCTGACGTTCTGCAGCCCGCCGTAGACGATGACGATCCAGGCACCCGCGCCGTGGGTGAACGCGATGAGCGCCATGACCAGGGGAAGGGAGTCGGCCTGCAGGATGTCGCTGCGGTGCGTGAAGCCGAACATGTTGAGGAGGCCGCCGAAGGGCCCCACGCTCGGATCCATGATGAAGAGCCAGAGCAGGACGTTGGCGGCGCCGGTGACGGCGCTCGGCAGGTAGTACACGAGTCGCATGGCGGAGCTGACCCGGCCGCGCCGGGCACGCAGCATGAGCGCGAGCACGACGACGCCCACGAGCATCATCGGCAGCCAGAGCGCCGTGTAGACCCCGACGTTCACGAGCGACGGCAGGAACCGGAAGTCGCTGAACGCCCGCACGTAGTTGTCGATGCCGGCGAAGGTGCCGTCCGTCGTGTTCACGAGGCTCACGTACACCGCGTACACGGGTGGGATGACGCCGAATGCCAGCAGGAACACGATGTAGGGGGTGGCGATGATCGAGCCGAATCGCCCGCTGGTGTCGATGCGTTTGGACGCCACTGGCGGCCTCTCCTTTGATTCGTCAGGGCAGCGGGTGCCGCCGTCGCCGGCGGCACCCGCTGTCTCGGAAAGCTACTGCTCGACCACGTAGCCGGTCGAACCGGCGAGGTTGACTGCCTGGTTCTGCAGCCGCTCGATGTTCTCGCCGATCGTCTTGCCCGTGCGGACCGAGCTCACCACGACGTCGGCCCACACCACGCGGGGGTCGTAACGGGTGGGGTTGAAGGTCGGACGGATGAACTGCGCCGACGAGACGAAGGTCTCGGTCGGGTCCTCGAACCACAGCGGGTCCTGCGCCAGCGCGACCTCGGCCCACGCCGCCTGAGCGGGCCCGTACGCCGGCATCGTCACCTGCTTGCTCTGCAGCTCGGCGTTCGTGGAGACCCACTCGACGAGATCCGCGGAGCCGACGATGTCGGCCGAGTGACGGGAGACGATGTACACGCCACCGCCCTGGGCGCCCGTCCAGGGCTCGTCCTCATCCGGGAAGGTGAACATCGGTGCAGCCGCGAGGGCGCCTTCCGGGTACTGCCAGGCGGTCTTGAGCGTGGCCTGTGCGGCCCACACCGGTCCGACGTTCATGAGCAGGTGGTTGGTGCTGCCGTACTGAGCGCGGTCGATGTCGGTGAGCTCCTTCGTGGGGATGACTCCTGCCGCGGCCAGCTGGTCGAGCGACTCGGTGACGTGCGCGCAGCGGTCGTCGAGCCAGTTGATCTTCACCTGGTCGACATCCGTGACCTGGGAGATCGGGCAGCCGCTCGGCCAGTAGAACTCCCAGATGGTGGCCGCGCCGATGCCGTCGTCGACGAGGTAGCCGGGGTTCTCGTCGGCGATCCGCAGGCCGAGCTCGACGTACTCGTCGAACGTGGCCGGCAGCGCGTAGCCGAGGCGTTCCATCTCCGGCGCGTTGTAGTACAGCACCATCTGCGCGAGATCGTTCTTGACGCAGACGAGCTCTCCGTTGATGCGGCAGCCGTCGAGCGTCGTGCCGAACTCATCCTGCACGTCCTGCGGCAGCAGCTCGTCGAGCGGCTGCGGGAAGTTGCGGTAGGTGTCGGTGACGAGCGCAGCCGCCATGCCTTCCGACGCCCAGATGACGTCCGGCCAGTCGGCGCCGGCCTGGTTGGCGAGCTGGATCTTGCTCAGCACGGTCTCGGCTGAGACGGTGACGATCTCCACGTCGCGGTCGGGGTGGGCCTCCGCGTACGCCTCGAAGATCGGCAGTCGGGTCGCGTCCGTCCAGACGGTCAGGGGCGCGGTGGGATCGTCGGTGATCTCGCCTCCGCCTCCGCCGTCCGGCGCGTTGTTGCCGAGACACGCGGTGAGAAGCACCGCCGAGACGGCGACGACCCCTACCGAGCCCAGTCGGGACAGAGCGTGCCGTCGGGTGCGCTTGTGCATGCTGTTCCTCATTTCCTCATTGAAATCACGCGGTTGACCACGGATGCGATCGTCTTGCCCTTGGAGAGGCGCGTTGAGATATAATAGATATTATGACTTCTCTTTCCACACCGCAAGGTGTCGACCTTCCGGCACCCGCGGCACCCCGTGATCCCGACCGGGGAACGGTGATCGAGCGCGTCGATGTCGACCTGTTCGATCCCGTCCCGACGAACGAACCGCCGCGCTGGCGAGCCGGCCTCCCGCAGACACTGGCGACGTGGCCGATGGGCGAGCTCCGGATCGTCACCGCCGACGGGCACGAGGGACGCGCGATCACCAACCGCGGGCACGTGCTCAAGGATCTCGTCGACCGCTGGCTGCGCGTCGAGCTCGTCGGCCGCGACGCGCTCGACCGGGAGCTGCTGTGGCGCCGCATGTGGGAGGTGGACAGGCTCGAGTACCTGCCGACGCACATGACCGGCCCCGTCGACGTCGCGCTCTGGGACCTCGCCGCGCGCGCGGCGGGGATGCCCCTCCACCGGTTCCTCGGATCGGCGCGCGACCGCATCCCCGCCTACGCCAGCACGGCGACCTTCGGGTCGGTCGAGGAGTACCTCGACGTCATCGACCAGTGCCTCGCCCACGGCTTCCGGGCGATCAAGCTGCACGCGTGGGGCGACGCCCGGCGCGACGCGCAGCTCGCCGCGCGGGTGCGCGAGCACGTCGGACCCGACGTCCCGCTGATGTACGACGGGTCCGCGGCCTTCGACGTCGCCGACGCGGTGTACCTCGGCGACGCCCTCCACGCCCAGGACTACCTCTGGTACGAGGAGCCGATCCAGGAGTACAGCATCGCGGCCTACCGCTCCCTCGCCGCGAAGACCCGCGCGCCCCTGCTCGTCGCCGAGGTCAGCGCGGGCGCCCACATGAACACCGCCGACTTCATCAGCGCCGTCTCGCCGGCCTACGTGCGCACGAGCGCCGGATTCCGCGGCGGGGTGACGGGGGCGATGAGGATCGCGCACCTCGCCGACGCCTTCCGCATCCGCGCCGAGGTGCACGGCGGCGGGCCCGTGAGCCGGCACCTCTGCCTTGCGATCTCGAACACGACCTACTACGAATCTCTCGTGCTGAGCAATCCGGTGATCCCAGAGTCGGTCGTGGACCGCGACGGCTACGTGACCGCGCCGAAGGGGCCGGGAGTGGGTTGGGGTCAGACCGCGTGAGCGAGCGGCTGATCGCCGCCGACCGCGCCACCATCGCGGCGGCCATCCGGGGGACGACGTTCGTCACCGAGACGGCGGACGCGCTCGTCCCGCACAGGCTGCCGGAATGGACGCGAGCGCAGGCGGCCGATCCCTTCGTCCACCGCTTCGCCGACCAGTCCACGGGGGTCTTCCTCGACATCGAGACGGCGGCCGACGTCGTCGTCCTCGACGTCCGGATCGACAGGTTCCTCTCGCACCTCCACACCCCCGATGACCGGCGGGCGATCTTCGCGACGTCGATCGAGGGGCAGGAGATCGACAGGGCGGTGCTCACCGACGGCACCGTGACGACCCACCGGCCCGACGGGACCCTGACGAGCACGGGCGGCGGGATCCTGCGCGTACGACTACGAACCGGCGCCGCTTCCGAGGGGTCGCGCATCCGGATCTGGATGCCGCACGCGGCCGCCGTCGAGCTCGTCGGCGTGGCTGCGACCGCCGAGCTGCGAGCCGCGGAGCCAGACGGCCGGACCCGGTGGATCCACCACGGCAGCTCCATCAGCCACTGCTTCGAGGCGGACGGTCCCCTCGGCACCTGGCCGACGATCGCGTCCCTCGGGCTCGGCTGGGACCTCACGAACCTGGGGTTCTCCGGTCAAGCGATGCTCGACCCGTTCGTCGCGCGCACCATCCGCGATCTCCCCGCCGACGTCATCACCCTGAAGATCGGCATCAACATCGCCAGCGCCGACACGATGCGAGAGCGTACCTTCGTGCCCGCGGTCCACGGCTTCCTCGACACCATCCGCGACGGGCATCCCGAGACACCGATCGTCCTCATCTCCCCGATCCACAGCACGCTCAACGAGGCGCACGACGCACCTCGCCAGGCGGCGGCCGGCGCGCTCGACCTCCCGCTCGTGCGGAGGCTGCTCGAGCGCGCGGTGTCCGGCCGCGCCGATGCCCGCCTGCACTACCTCGACGGCCGCGCGCTGCTGGGGCCCGAGGATGCCGAGCGGCTCCACGACGGGCTGCACCCCGACCCGCAGGGCTACCGCCTCATCGGCGAGCGCTTCGCCGCGATCGCGCGGCGCGCCCCGTGGCCGGGCTCCTGAGTCCGTCCCCGCGGGAGGCCGGCGCTGTTCAGCGCGTCTACGGCGTGATCGTCACCGTGTGGGTGACGATCGGCCCCCGCCCGCCGGAGCCGTCGACGTAGCGCACGCCCAGCGTGTGCACGCCATCCGGAAGCGCCTTGGTCACCCGCAGGATCGGCGTCGCCTCGAGCGTGTGCATGTTGCCGGTCGACACCCCGTCGACGAAGACCTCCACCCGGTTTCCGGGGATGCCGTCGAGCAGCAGCGTGATGATGGTGGCGCCGCCCGTCGAGGCGATGGTCGACCCATCGGCCGGGGTGAGTCCCGGGTACGCGAACTGCAGCGCGGGTGTCGCCGCCGAGGGGTCGGAGACGTTGCCGGCGGGGTCGGTCTGCACGGCGGTGATCGTCTCGCCCTCGAGGTGGTCGTCGGGAAGGTCGATCGTCCACGATCCGTCCCCGGCGGCCTTCCCGGAGGCGATCAGCCGGCCCGTTGCTCCGAACAGCTCGACCGCCGCATCCGGCTCGGCGGTGCCGGTGAGCTCGGGGATGAACACCAGCACACCGGACGGGATGGGCGCGATCGTCGGCGGCGCGGCCACCGTGTCGATCGTGAGGGCCACCGTGGCGGGCGGTGAGGCCAGGCCGGAACGCAACTGGGTGGCCCGGAACCGCCGGTCGCCGTCGGGGACCGCCGTGGTGGGGGTGAACGTCCAGAGGCCGTCAGCGGACACCGTCGTGCTTCCGAGGGGGTGCGGCGTCGAGCCGTCCGCGTCCACGTAGTCGAGCTGGACGGTGACGCCCGGCAGACCGGATCCGGAGATGGTCGGCATGGGGTCGTTGGTGAGGGTTCCGGATGCGGGTGCCGTGATGACGGGCGCCGGGGGTGCGACAGGCGGTGCGGTCGGGGGTGTCGTCGTGCCGCCCGCACCGGGTGCCCGTGGCGCCCCCGTGCGCGGCGTCGCCGGATCGTCGGGGGCGCTCGACTGCTCGGGCACCTCGGCGGTCGACTCGCTTCCCGGAGCGGGCTCCTCCGCATCCGGCTGCTCCTCGGGGGGAGTGGAGGGCTCCTGCGTGGCGACCGTGTTCGGGGTCTCCGGCGCCCGCGTCGGTGCCGTGGCGAACGCGATCCCGGTTGCGGCGATGCCGACGGCCGCCGCGGTGACCGCTGCGACCCGCACGGGACCGCGCCGGAGGAGGGGAGTGCCACCCTGGGACGCTGCGGGCGGTGCCTGCTCGGCGCGGCCCGACACGAGCCCCGCAGCGGCGGCGCCGCCGAGGGCCAGCGGCAGCAGGATCACGGCCAGACGACCGTTGACGTGATCGATCTCCTCGAGCACGATCGGGCAACGCGTGCACCCGCGCAGGTGCGACTCGAACCGTGCCCGCGCGGCCGGCGTGAGGGAGCCGCGCACGAAGTCGCCCATCCGCTCGGTCGTCCAGCGGCAGTCGTCGGGGATGCGGCGGTCGTTCACGTGGGCCTGCAGCCAGGCCTTCTTCAAACCCTCCCGCGCCCGGTAGGCCAGGGCCGCGGTCGCGTTGGGCGTCATCCCGAGCAGCGGCGCCGCTTCGGCGGGCGCCATCCCCTCGACCTCCGTGTACCAGAGCACCGTCTGCCACCGCTCGGGGAGCGTGCGGAACGCGCGGACCGTGATCGTCGACCTGATCGTCGCGGTCTCCGGATCGGGCGCCGGGTCGATCAGCTCGGGGGCCTCGTCAAGCGGCAGCGACCGCGTCTTCTCGACCCAGCCGAGAGCCACATTGCGGATGGTGCGGTACAGGTAGGGGCGGAACGCCTCCGTCGGCCCGGTTCCGCGCTGCAGGGCGCGGAAGATGTGGAGGTACGCCTCCGACACGATGTCGTCGGGGTCGGCGATCGTGCTGAACTGGCGCGCAGCGGCGAGGCCGGCGTGGGAATGCCTCTTCCACAGCTCCGCGTAGGCCGTTTCGTCGCCCTGACGGGTGAGCGCCTCGAGCTCGCTGTCGCCGAGGCCGCTCAGGCGACGTCGTCTCACGTCGGTCTCCTCGATCTCCGAAAGCGGCTGGGGGGTGTGCCGCTTCCTCTTAACACCCTCGCATCCGCGGGATCATGACGCCGGATCGCGAAACTGGTCCACCCCCCGAAGTGGGGGTACGTGAGCTTCGGGCGCCCGCGTCATAGCCCGCGTCGAAGTCGCATGTACAGAGGTGGATGCGCAGAAGCGTCCGCGACTCTTCCCGACCCGAACGGGAGGAGCCGCCCACTCCGGGGCCCCCACCCGGTGGACCGCGCGGGACGGCATACCCCCCACCCCCCGACTTGTCGTCCCGCGCGGAATCTCTCCGAACCCGACAGGAAATCCCGATGCAACCCCCCACCCCCCGCACGCCCGTCCGCGCGCGCGTCGTCGGCACGCTGCTGACCGCGCTCCTCGTCCTCACCGGTGCTCTGCTGCCGGCCGCCACCGCGTCGGCCGCGGTCATCGGCGACGGGATCACCTCCGTCACCACCGACAAGACCAGCTACGGCTACAACGAACGCATCACCCTCGACTTCGAGTGGGCGGTGCCCGACAGCGCCGTCGCCGGCGACACCTTCGCCCTCGAGCTGCCCGACGCTCTGAAAGCCTTGACGCTCGCGAAGTTCCCGCTGCGCGCCGTCGACGGCTCCATCGTCGCGAACGCCGCCTGGCAGGGGAAGACGGTCGTCTTCACCCTCACCGACTACGTCGACACCCACGACTCGGTCGCCGGCAACGGCTTCCTGACGGTCCAGTGGGACCACGTGTTCACCCCGGAGACGTCGGCGCCGATCGTGCTCGAGTTCCTCACCAACGCGGTCGAGGTCGTGATCGGCGACAAGCCGACCCCGAATCCGCCGTGCACAAAGGACTGCCCGCCGCCGCCGGCGACCCCCACGACCCGCGCGCTCGCCAAGTCGGGCGGCTGGTCGGACGGCGCCTACGAGGGCACGCGCGACCTGACCGGCAACATCAACTGGAGTCTGCGCCTGCCCGGCAACGACACCGGATTCGCGGGGCCGATCGAGATCGTCGACACGCCGGCAGCCGGGAGCACCATCGAGTGCACGACCATCGCCCTCGTCACGCAGATCTCGCTCGCCGGTTCCGCCGTGAAGTCGCCGGTCGACCCGGCCCGGTACACGCTCACCTGCAGCCCGACCTCGTTCACGATCACGCTCGACGGGATCGGCGCGGCGGAGTTCATCACCGTCACCTACAAGGGCACCATCACCGACCAGGAGTCCGGGGCGTACGGCAACCACGTCTCGATGACCATCGCCGGCACCACCACCGTCAAGGAGTCGGTCATCCGCCGGCAGGATGCGGGCGGGGGAACCGGAGGCGGCGTGCAGAGCGTCTCGGTCGGCGACTTCGTGTGGCTCGACTCGGACCGCGACGGCATCCAGGGCGCCGGGGAGCCCGGCATCCGCGGGGTCACCCTGACCCTGACCGGACCGACCGGCGAGCCCGTCACCGACGTGTCCGGGAAGCCTGTCGGCCCCGTCGTCACGGACGCCGACGGCCGCTACTCCTTCGACCGGCTGCCGCTGCTGCCGGCGGGCCAGCACTACACGGTCACCATCGACCGCGATGCGTCTCCGGATGCGCTCAGCGGGCTGGAGCCGACCGTCGAGGGGGCGGGCGACCGGGCGATCGACTCGTCGACCTGGCGCGCCGAGTCGTCCGACCTGACCCTCAACGGCCAGCGCGACGCGACGCTCGACTTCGGGTTCGTCGCCGTCGAGCTGCCGACCCTGCCCCTCCCGGCCGATCCGGCGGCTGACGGCGAACTCGCGCAGACCGGGATCGCGAACCCCGCTTCCGCGATCGCGGCGGCCCTCGGCCTGCTCATCGCAGGTGCGGCGGGCCTGCTGATCCGTCGCATCCGCCGCGCATAGACCGCCTTCGTCCCCCGGTCCGGCCTGTTCCCAGAGGCTGGGCCGGGGGGCGGGGGCCCCGGACGGTCGCGTCGGTTACCGCACCGGCCGGTAGGTGATGTGCGTCACGAGCGACGTGGGCCGGACCGACACCCGCTCCAACCGTTGGGCCGGGACGCCGTCGAACACCCGCTCGCCCGCGCCCAGGATGCTCGCCGTGACGTGCAGCCGCAGCTCGTCGAGCAGCCCGGCCGACAGGAACTGGTTCACCGTGCTCGCGCCCCCCGCGATCGAGATGTCGCGGTCTCCGGCGGCGTCACGCGCGGCCGCGAGCGCCGAGTGGATGCCGTCGGTGACGAAATGGAACGTGGTGCCGCCCTCCATCTCGATGGGCTCGTGCGGGTGGTGCGTGAGCACGTAGACCGGCCCGTGGTACGGCGGATTCGGACCCCACCAGCCCCGCCAGTCGCGGTCCCACTCGCCTCGCACCGGACCGAACATGTTGCGGCCCATGATGGTCGCGCCCGAGTCGACGATCGCATCCACCTCCGCCTTGTTCTCCTCGTAGGCGTCGAACATCCACCCGTGGAGCCAGTTCTCGTCGATCTCGCCGAGCGGCTTCTCCTCGCTCTGATTCAGACCCGCCGCGAAGCCATCGGATGAGACGGCGATGTCGCTGAAGACGATTCCCATGCGTCGAACCTCCCACCCGCGGCGCCTCCTGTACAGCCTTCGATGGGGGATACTGGTCGGCTGGGCACCCGCCTTGCGAAGGGGTTCCCGCTCATGAGTTTCATCGACGTCAACGGCGTCTCGCTGTCGCTTCCGGATGGCAGGCCGCTGCTCTCGGATGTGAGCTTCCGTGTGCCGGAGGGCAGCACGACCGCGCTCATCGGGCAGAACGGTGCAGGCAAGTCGACGCTGCTGCGGGTGGTGCGGGGGCTGCAGCGCTCGGAGGAGGGCAGCGTGCAGGTGGACGGCGCGCTGGGGGTGATGGACCAGATCGTCGGCACCGGGTGGACGGTCGAGGGCACCGAGCCCACCGTCGCCGGGCTGCTGATCTCGGTGGCGCCTCCCCGCATCCGTTCCGCCGCGATCGAGCTGGAGGCGTCCGAGACGGCCATCATCGAGCGCGACGACACCGCGTCGCAGATGCGGTACGCGTCGGCGCTCGCCGAGTACGCGGAGGCGGGCGGATACGACCAGGAGGTGATGTGGGACCACTGCACGATCGCGGCGCTCGGCATCCCGTTCGAACGCGCCCGCTGGCGCGAGCTCGCCACGCTGTCCGGGGGTGAGCAGAAGCGGCTCGCGCTCGAGGCGCTCCTGCGCGGCCCCGACCAGGTGCTGCTGCTCGACGAGCCCGACAACTCGCTCGACGTGCCCGGTAAGCGCTGGCTCGAGGAGCAGCTGCGGGCAACCCAGAAGACGGTGCTGTTGATCTCGCACGACCGCGAACTGCTGGCGCGCGCCGCCGACCGGATCGTGACGCTCGAGGCGTCGCCGGCGGGCAGCAGTGCGTGGGTGCACGGCGGCGGGTTCGGGAGCTATCACGAGGCGCGCGACGCCCGATTCGAGCGGCTCGACGAGCTGCGGCGGCGCTGGGACGAGCAGCACGCGGCGCTGAAGCAGCTGGTGGCGACGCTCAAGGTGAAGGCCACCTACAACGACGGGATGGCATCCCGGTACCAGGCGGCGGTCACCCGCCTGCGCAAGTTCGAGGAGGCCGGGCCGCCCGAGGAGCGTCCGCCTGCCCAGAACATCGCCATGCGCCTGCGGGGTGCGCGCACCGGCAAGCGGGCAGTCGTGTGCGAGCGGCTCGAGCTGACGGGGCTGATGAAGCCGTTCGATCTGGAGGTCTGGTACGGCGACCGGGTGGCCGTGCTCGGGTCGAACGGCTCCGGCAAGTCGCACTTCCTCCGGCTGCTCGCCGGCGGCGGCACCGACCCCGAGCCGATGCAGGGGCACGTCACCTCGATGGGCGAGACGATCACGCGCGTGGAGCATTCGGGCCGGGCGACCCTCGGCGCACGCATCGTGCCCGGGTGGTTCGCGCAGAGCCACCAGCAGACCGACCTCGACGGAAGGACACTGCTCGAGGTGCTGCACCGCGGCGACCGCAACCGCGACGGGATGGCGCGCGAAGCCGCCAGTTCAGCCCTCGACCGCTACGGGCTCGCGGCGTCTGCGCAGCAGCGGTACGAGTCGCTGTCGGGCGGGCAGCAGGCGCGCTTCCGCATCCTGCTGCTCGAGCTCTCCGGCGTCACCCTGCTGCTGCTCGACGAACCGACCGACAACCTCGACCTCGTGTCGGCCGAGGCGCTCGAGGAGGCGCTCGAACGGTTCGACGGCACGGTGCTCGCGGTCACGCACGACCGCTGGTTCGCCCGCAGCTTCGACCGGTTCGTGGTGTTCCGCGCGGATGGCGAGGTGGTCGAGGCGGATGCGCCGGCCTGGGACGAGGGGCGGGTCGCGCGAGCGCGCTGAGTCTCAGCCCTCGCGAAGGGTGCGCAGGTCGATCGCCCACGCGTTCACGCGGATGGGGGTGCCCGGCGGGTACTCGAAGTCCTCTTCCGCCTTCCAGGTGAGCCCCGCCCTGCGGCAGAGGGCGTTCGAGGCGGCGTTGTCGATGCGGGGGAATGCGAACAGCAGGTCGCGATCGCGCTGCTCGGCCGCATCGCGGAGGCAGGCGATGAGGGCTGCGGCCGCCGCACCGCGGCCCTGGAACTCGGTCGCGACGCCCCAGCCCGCCTCGTACACGGGCTCGCCATCGTGCTCGGTCTTCCAGTACCCGACCGAGCCGACCGCCACATCCGCCCAGGGCACGTGGATGGTGAACATGCGCGCCTCGCCGTCCCGCCAGAGGCGCATGAACTTCTCCTGCCGGGCGAGCAGCTTCCGCTCCGACTCGGGGCCGCCGAGGAACGCCGTCATCTCGGGGGTGTTGTTGCGCTCGAGCACCGGGTAGTCGGCGTCCGTCCAACGCTGGAGGGTGACCTCGTCGTTCACGCGACGAGGCTACGCCTCTCCCGAGGCATCCCTTGCAACGTGTGCAAATTAATAGGAGAGTAGGGGCTGCGTTGGCGCGTTCCTACGAGGGGAAGTTGAACAATGACGTCAACCGCAACCCTGCGACTGCGGTCGCGGGTGAGTTTCCTAGCGTTGATCGCGGTACTGCTCGGGCTCATCGTCGGCATCACGCCGACCGCGCCCGCCCAGGCCGTGCAGGCCGGGCAGGTGCTGTACTCGCCCAACCTGAGCACGTATCCCAACGGCACAGCCGGGTACCCGCGCGCCATCCGGGTCGACCATGACGGCTCCACCGCGCAGACCATGCTCGCCACGTTCGCGCGCGGCGGCCACGGCGGCCCCACCACGCTGCCGATCTACCGCAGCACCGACGGCGGAGCCAGCTGGAGCCAGATCTCGACCATCTCGTCGAACACCGCCGGCTGGGACCTCGAGGCCCCCACCCTGTTCGAGGTGCCGCGCAACATCACCGGCCTCAACCAGGGCGACATCCTGGCGGCCGGCACCGCGTGGAGCGTCGGGAACTACACGGCGCAGAAGGTGGAGGTGTTCCGAAGCACCGACAAGGGCGCGACCTGGAGCTACCTCTCCAACTGCACCTCGACATCCGGCCAGCCGAACGGCTGGGGCCACGGCATCTGGGAGCCGGCGTTCCTCGTGGCCGACAACAACACGCTCGCCTGCTTCATCTCCGACGAGCGCCCCGCGGGCAGCGCCACCAACAACCAGGTGATCGGACACTACACGTCGACGAACGGCGGCGTCACCTGGAGCGGATCGCTCACCCCGGATGTGGCGTTCCCGAGCGACAACCTGGCACGACCCGGTATGCAGACCTTCGCCGAGCTGCCCAACGGCGACTTCGTGATGTCGTACGAGCTGTGCCGCGACGCCACCAACGCAGACCACGCGTGCGAGGTCTACATCAAGTTCAGCGCCGACGGCCTCAACTGGGGAACGCTCGGCACGACAGGAACGCTGGTGCAGACGACCGACTCCCGGCAACTGCTGCACACGCCCTACACCTCCTGGGCGCCCGGCGGCGGACCCAACGGCACGATCCTGCTCTCCGGTCAGCGAGTCGTCTCGGGGCCGACGGGCAGCAAGACCGTCCTCGGCGAGTCGGGGTCGGTGCTGTTCGCCAACACCAACCTCGGCGTCGGAGCGTGGACCGAACTGGAGGCGCCGGTGACGGTGAACCCCACAGGCGGATACGGCGCCGGCGTTCCGTCGTGCCCCGGCTACTCGACACCCGCGATCCCGCGCGAAGACGGCACCACGTTCGTCTACTTCGCCGCCACCTGGCGAGGCACCGGCAACCTGTGCGAGCTCAAGTTCGGCACCGGGACCCTTCCCGGCCCCACCGGGCAGATCGTCGGACCCGGCGGCAAATGCGTCGACGTCGACACGAACACCTCGGTGAGCGGTCGGGTCGTGCAGCTGTACACCTGCGGCATCGCCACCGGACAGCGTTGGTCGATCGCGGCGGACGGGACCATCCGCGCGTTCGGCAAATGCCTCGACATCACGGCGAACGGCACGGCCAACTTCAGCCCGGTGCAGCTCTGGGACTGCCTCCCCAACGCGGGCGCTCAGCAGTGGCGGCCGCAAGCCAACGGCAGCCTCCTGAATCCGCAGTCCGGCCGCTGCCTCGACCTGCCCAGCGGCAACACGGCCGACGGCACCGATCTGCAGATCTACGACTGCAACGGCCTCGCGCCGCAGGTGTGGAACCTGCCCGGGCAGCCCACCGGTCCGATCGTCGGCCCTGCGACCAACACCCTGTGCGTCGACGTCGACACGAACACCGGAGTGAACGGCCGCGCGATTCAGATCTGGACCTGCAATGGCGTTCCCGGCCAGCAGTGGTCGCGCTACCCCGACGGGACTCTCCGCGCGTTCGCGAAGTGCATGGACCTCGACGGGGCCGGCACGGGCACGGCGAACTCCACCAAGGTCGAGCTGTGGGACTGCAACGGGAGCGCGGGGCAGCAGTGGATCCCGCAGGCGAACGGGTCGATCCTGAACCCCGGCTCGGGGCGGTGCCTCGACCTGCCGGCGGGCAACCTCACGCCGGGCACCGACCTGAAGATCTGGGACTGCAACGGCCTGTGGCCGCAGCAGTGGAAGGTGCCGGTGTGAGCCGCCCCGAGGTCACGGCGAGGAGGGGTCGGCCTCGAATGCGATGACCGCATCCGTGCCGCCGCCGGTGCGGGCGTCCAGCCGGGCGTCCGCACCGCTGGCGCGCGCGAGCTGCGCCACGATCGCGAGACCGAGCCCGCTGCCGGCGCGCTCCGTGCCCGTGCCGCGCCAGAACCGTTCGAACGCCTGGGCGCGGTCGGCTTCGGGCATGCCGGCACCACGGTCCAGCACATGCAGCACGGTTCGTCCCGCGGGCGAGGTATCGAAACGCACCAGCACCTGCGCGCCGTCGGGGCTCGCACCGAGCGCGTTGTCGACCAGGTTGTCGACGATCTGCTCGATCGCGCCGGGGATCGCGAGCACCATCGCGCGATCGGGCCCGCCGTACACGACCGACCTGCCCGACTCCGCTGCCAGGTCGTTCCACTGCTCCGCGCGCGCCGCTGCGATCGCCGCAGCATCCACCGGCTCCCGGGCGGCCGTGCTGCCCTCGGCGCGGCTCAACACCAGCAGCCCCTCGATCAGCTCCTCCAGGCGCTCCAGCTCGGCATCCGCCGCCTCGAGTCGCTCGACCGCCGCATCCGGATCGGTGGGGGCGAGCTCGCGGGCGCGGTCGATGCGCAGCCGCAGGGCCGTGAGCGGGGTGCGGAGCTGGTGCGATGCATCCCCCGCGAAGGCGCGCTGCTGATCGAGCAGGCCGTTGAGGCGCGTCGCCATCCCGTTGAACGAACGACCCAGGCTGCGCAGCTCGGGCGGACCGGATGCCTCGTCGGCACGTGCGTCGCGGTCGCCGTCCGCGAACTGCTCGGTGGCCGAGCGGAGCCGCCGCACGGGGCGCGTCACCGAGCGCGCCAGGATGAACCCGATGAGCGCAGCCAGCAGCACCGTCGTCAACCCGACGAGCGCGATCACCAGCAGCTTCTGGTTGACGGCGTCCGTGACGACCGCGTTCGGGTAGGTCAGGCGCACGGCCCCGAGGATCGCCGAGCCGCTGAGCACCGGCACGGCGACGTAGAGCAGCTCCTCGTCGAGGGTCGTCGAGAAGCGCGTTCCGGTGGCCACCTGACCGGAGAGCGCCCGCGCGATCTCCGGGCGGGAGAGGTACGACTCACCGACCGAGACGGCGTCGTCGTCGCTCGTGATGACGGCCACACCCTCGCCGTCGACGATCATCACCCGGGCGCCCGAGTCGGCGCGGTACGCACGCACGAGTTCGGTGATGGCCCCGTCGGCGTCGGGCACCGGGTCGTGCAGCGACTCCTCGCTGCGCCCCGCGAGCACGAACGCGTCCCGCTCGAGGGCGGTCACGATCCGCTCCTGCTCCACGTCGCGCAGGTATCCGGCGAGCGGCACATCCTGCACCAGGAGCGCCACCAGCACGACGGCGATGAGTGCGGCGACCAGGCGACGCGTCACGGCGCATCCCGCGGCTCGAAGCGGAACCCGATGCCGCGCACCGACTCGATCCACCCCGGGTCGCCGAGCTTGCGGCGGATGGCGGCGACGTGCGCATCGAGCGTCTTCGTGGCGCCGTACCACTCGGTGTGCCACACCTCGCGCAGGATGTCGGGCCTGCGCTGCACCGTGCCGGGGTCGGCGGAGAGGTGCAGCAGCAGATCGAACTCGGTCGGGGTCAGATGGATCTCGCTGCCCGAGAGGGTGACCCGGCGGGTGCGGGGGTCGATGACGAGCGCCCCGAGCTCGCGCGGGGAGTCCGCCGACGGCGCGTTGTCGGCGGCGGCGGTGCGCCGCGTGACCGCGCGGATGCGGGCGAGCAGTTCCCGCATGCCGAACGGCTTCGTGAGGTAGTCGTCGGCGCCGAGCTCGAGCGCCACCACCCGGTCGACCTCGTCGCCGCGCGCACTCACCACGATGATGGGGATGTCGCTCGTCGCGCGGATCTGGCGGCACACCTCCGTGCCGTCGAGGTCGGGCAGGCCCAGGTCGAGCACCAGCAGATCGAACCCGCCCTCGCTCACCGCGTCGATGCCCTCGCGACCGGTGCCCACCGAGAGCGCGTCGATCGCCGCGCCCCCGAGCCCGTCGACGATGCCCGCGGCGACTGCCGGGTCGTCTTCCACGATGAGCACTCGCACGGCACCATTCTGGTGACCTGGGCGGCTGAAAACCGGCCCATGATCCGAGAGGGGCGGATCTTGGACGTTTCTTGGATGTTCGCGGGTCCCGTCTTCGCGGGCGGCTTCGTAGCGTGGACGGCATGAAGCGCACACTCGTCATCGCATCCACCGCACTCGGCGTCGTCGCCCTCGTCGCGGGTGGCATCGCCGTCAACGCCGCCACCCTGTCGGCCGTGCCGCAGAGCGATCTCGGGAAGGCGCCGTCGCTCATCATGCCGACGCCGTCGGACTCGGCCACGCCGTCCGACTCGGCCACCCCCTCCGACTCGCCGTCGCCCAGCGACGACCCCACCACGCACGACGTCGGCGACGACCACGGCGGCGACACGAACTCCGGATCGGGTTCGGATGACGGCGGCAACAGCGGGTCGGGCTCCGACAACAGCGGTTCCGGTTCGTCGAACTCGGGCAGCGGCTCCGACGACAGCGGCAGTGACGACCACGGCAGCGGTGGTCACGGCTCCGACGACTGACGCGGGTCAGCCCTCCCGGGGGCCTCCCGCCTCCTGCGCCCGGCCCTCGAAGAGCTCCCGCTCGCGCTCGCTCGGGGCGAGCTCGGCGGCACGACGCAGTTCGACAGCGGCCGCCCACGTGTCGCCCAGATCGAGCAGCATCTCGCCGCGCACGGCGGCGAGCAGGTGGTGGTCGGCCAGCTCGGGTGAATCGGCGATCGTGTCGAGCAGCCGCAGCCCCTCGGCCGGACCCTCGGCCCGGAACACGGCGACGGCCCGGTTGAGCGTGACGATCGGCGACGGCGCCACCGTCGACAGCATCCGGTACAGCTCCGCGATCGTGGCCCAGTCGGTGTCGGCGTCGCTCGCGGCGCGGGCGTGGGATGCGGCGATCGCCGCCTGGATCGCGTACGGACCGGGGGCATCGGCGAGGCTGCGGGCGCGGGCGAGCGAGCGGAAGCCGCGCTGGATGAGCAGGCGATCCCACAGGCCGCGGTCCTGGTCGGCGAGCCGCACCGGTCCGCCACTCGCGTCGGTGCGGGCCCGCAGCCGTGAGGCCTGCAGCTCGAGCAGCGCGGCGAGACCGTGCACCTCGGCGTCGTCCGGCGCCAGCGTGGTGAGCATCCGCGCGAGGCGCAGAGCCTCGACGCACAGGTCGGGCCGCACCCACTCGTCGCCCGTGGTGGCGGCGTGCCCCTCGGTGAAGATCAGGTAGACGACCTCGAGCACCGACGCGAGCCGGGCGAGCCGCTCGGACTCCGACGGGGTCGTCGCGTCGAACCCCGCGTCGGCCAACCGCCGCCGCCCCCGCACGATGCGCTGCGCGATCGTCTGCTCGGGCACCAGGTACGCGCGGGCGATCTCGCGCGTGCTCAGGCCGCCGAGCAGCCGCAGCGTCAGCGCCACCTGCGCCTCCCGCCCCAACTGCGGGTCGCAGGTGGCGAACAGCAGCCGCAGCACATCGTCCTCGATGCCCTCGTGCTGCACGATGAGGTCGAAGTCGTGGCCGCCCGAATCGATCTCGACACGGGTGCGCTGCCGCTCGTCGTCGGCGACCGCGCCGAGCTTCTCGTCGAGGCTCACCGAACGGCGGATGCGGTCGATGGCCCGGTGCTTCGCTTCGAGCGTGAGCCACGCGGCCGGGTTCGCCGGCACGCCCGCAGACGGCCACCGCTGCATCGCGGCGACCATCGCATCCTGCAGGCTGTCTTCTGCGAGGCCGATGTCGCGGGTCGTGCGGGCGAGACCCGCGATGATGCGGGCGCCCTCCAGCCGGTAGACGGCGTCGAGGGTGCCGCGCGGATCGGGCCCCGAGGTCACCCCTCGGGTCCGAACACCGGGCGCACATCCCCTTCGCCGTCGCCCACGACCGACCAGAACCGGCGGGCCACCTCGAGCGCCTCCTCCGGCGAACGCACCTCGATGAGGGCGAAGCTCACGATCGTCTCCTTCGCCTCGGCGTACGGCCCGTCGGTGATCGACACCGAGCCGCCCTGCGCGGTGAGGTGCTGCCCCTGGCCGAGACCGCCGGTGGCGAGCAGGATGCCCGACCGCGCCATCTCGGTGATGAGTTCGCCCATCTCGGCGAAGAGCGCCTCGTCGGGTGCCGGACCGCCGCCGTTCGTCGTCATCAGGAAGCGCATGGCGATCAGCATTCCACCGCCGGAAAGAACTTCCTACCCCTGTGTCGAGAAAGGGCTCCGCCGTTCGGTGCATGTACAGGAGGGCGATCGCACCGACCGCCCGCATCGAGAAAGGCACGGACATGCGCAAGATCATCGTCGGAGAATTCATCTCGCTGGATGGCGTCGTGGAGGCACCCGAGACGTGGCACATGAGCTACGCGAGCCCGGAGATGTTCGGGATCATGTGGGGGCTGAGCGACTCGTGCGACACCACCCTGCTCGGTCGGGTCACGTACGAGGGGTTCGCGGCGGCGTTCGCGGATGCCCCCGCCGACAGCCCGGTCGCGGCGAAGATGAACAAGAACGCCCGGGTGGTCGCCACCCGCACCCTCACCGAGCTGTCGTGGGGTGACTCGACCGTGCTCGACGGCGAACTGGTGGAGGCCGTCACGCGCCTGAAGGGCGCCGAGGGCCGCGACATCCTCACCACCGGCAGCATCAGCCTGGTGCGGTCGCTGCTGCGGGCGGGTCTCGTCGACGAGCTGCACCTGCTGGTGCACCCGGTGGTCGTGGGGCACGGCCAGAAGCTGTTCGAGGAGGGTGAGGGGCTCACCTTCGAGCTCGCCGAGGCGACCCCGCTCGACAACGGGGTGATCCACGCCGTGTACCGGCCGGCATCCGTACACTCGGCGGGGTGAGCGAGCCTCGAAGCGGCGGCAGGCGGGTCGTCGTGGCGCCCGACAGCTTCAAGGGCACCGCGACGGCCGCTGCCGCCACCCGCGCGATCACCGACGGGTGGCTGTCGGTGCGGCCGGGCGACGAGCTGATCGCGCGGCCCATGGCCGACGGCGGCGAGGGCACGCTCGCGGCGTTCGCGGATGCGGTGGCCGGGTCGCTGCGGATGCCGGTGCGCGTGACGGGGCCGGATGGCGCATCCGTCGATGCCGCCTGGTTGCTGCTGCCGCCCACCGCCGAGGCACCGGACGGCACCGCGGTCGTCGAGCTCGCCTGCACCTCAGGCATCGAGATGCTCGGCGATCGGCGTCTGCCGTGGGACGCCCACACGCGCGGTTTCGGCGAGGCGATTGCCGCCGCACTCGCCCACGGCGTCTCGCGGCTCGTGCTCGGCATCGGTTCCAGCGCGTCCACCGACGGCGGCGTCGGGATGCTGCGCGCGCTCGGCGCGGAGTTCCGCGACGCATCGGGGGATCCGGTGCCCGACGGTGCCCGCGGGCTCGCCGCCATCCGCACGGCGGAGCTGGCGGGGCTGCCGCCGTCGCCCCCGGGCGGGGTCACGGTGCTGAGCGACGTGCGCAACCCGCTGCTCGGCCCGGATGGGGCCGCGGCGGTCTTCGGCCCGCAGAAGGGGTTCGCGCGGGCCGACCTCGCATCCGCCGATGCCGGGCTGGCGGCGCTCGCGGCCGTGCTGCCCGCCGACCCGGCGTCGCCGGGCGCGGGTGCGGCCGGTGGTACCGGGTTCGCCCTGCTCGCGTGGGGCGCGCCGCTCGTGCCGGGCGCCGATGCGGTGGCTCAGCTCGTCGGGCTCGGGGACGCGATCGCGGATGCCGACCTCGTGATCACGGGGGAGGGGTCGTTCGACGGGCAGTCGGCGTCGGGCAAGGTGCCGTCACTGGTCGCCGCGGAAGCGGCATCCGCCGGGGTGCCGGTCGCGCTCGTGGCGGGGCGGATCGCGACGGGCGTCGACACGTCGGCGTTCCGGGCCGCGGTCTCCTTGACCGACCTCGCGGGAGACCCGGGCGCGGCGCGAGCGGATGCGGTGCGTTGGCTGCGGGAGGCAGGGAAGGCGCTCGCGGCGGGCTGACCTCCGCGCCCCGCGATAGTTGACATCCGTCAACCATCGTCGTATAGTTGACTTTCATCAACCAGTTGGCGTTCGCCGACTTCTCGCGCCGTCGTCGCCGCGCATCCCCACCAGCACCTCCACTCGAAGGACCAGCATGTCCACGTCTTCCGCCGCGTCAGCCGACGCCGCACCCATCGACAAGAAGCGCCGCCGCCAGGTGCTCGAGGCCCTCTCCGGCCTCCTGCTCGGCATGTTCGTGTCGATGCTCGCCTCGACCGTCGTCTCCACCTCGCTGCCGACGATCATCCACGACCTCGACGGCGACCAGACCGCCTTCACCTGGGTCGTCACCGCGACCCTGCTCACCACGGCGATCTCCACACCCATCTGGGGCAAGCTCGCCGACCTCACCAACCGCAAGCTGCTGTTCCAGCTCGCCATCATCATCTTCGTGGTCGCCACCGCGGCCGCCGGGTTCTCGCAGACCCCCGAGATGATGATCGGCTTCCGCGCGGTGCAGGGCATCGGCGCCGGCGGTCTCGCCGCCCTCAGCCAGGTGATCATGGCCGACATCATCAGCCCGCGTGAGCGCGGCCGGTACATGGGCCTCTTCGGCGCCGTCATGGCCGTCGCCACCATCGGCGGCCCGCTGCTCGGTGGCGTCATCGCGGACGCCTGGGGCTGGCGCTGGAACTTCTTCGTCGCGCTCCCCGTCGCGCTGCTCGCCCTGATCATCGTGCAGCGCACGCTGCACCTCCCCAAGCGCGAGAAGTCGAAGGTCACCATCGACTACCTCGGCATCGTGCTGCTCTCGGTCGCCGTCTCGCTGCTGCTCATCTGGGTCTCCCTCGCAGGCGACTCGTTCGAGTGGTGGAGCCTCGAGACCGGGCTCATGGTCGGCGGCGCGATCCTCGCAGCGGCCCTGTTCATCCTGGTCGAGCTGCGCTCGAAGGAGCCGCTCATCCCGCTCACGATGTTCAAGAACCTCACCTTCACCCTCGCGGTGATCGCATCCATCGCCACCGGAATCGCGATGTTCGGCGCCTCCGTGTTCCTCAGCCAGTACATGCAGCTCGCCCGCGGGGCCACCCCCACCGAGGCCGGGCTCATGACGATCCCGATGATCGGCGGCCTGCTCGTCGCATCGATCGGTGTCGGGGCGCTCATCACCAAGACCGGGCGCTGGAAGCCGTTCCTCATCGTCGGCGGCGTCTTCCTGATCGCCGGCTCGTACCTGCTGTCGACCATCCACTACGACACCGACTTCACCCTCGTGTCGATCTACATGGTGCTGCTGGGTGCCGGTGTCGGCATGACGATGCAGAACCTGGTGCTCGTCGTGCAGAACACCACCAACCCCACCGAGATCGGTGTGGCCAGCTCGGGAGTCACCTTCTTCCGCAGCCTCGGCGGCACCATCGGCGTCTCGGTGATGGGTGCGGCGCTCGCGGCCCGCGTCACCGAGCTCGTCACGGAGCGCAAGGACGACATCGGCGCGGCCCTCGCCAGCCTCGGGGGCGACGCCCCCAAGTGGGCCGAGCAGCTGCAGTCGGGTGCCCTGCCGAAGGTGTCGGAGATGCCTGAGGCGCTCCGCGTGGTGTTCGAGGACATCTACGCCAACGGCATCTCGCACTCGTTCCTCATCGCCGTGCCGTTCGCCATCCTCAGCCTGATCGCGATCGTGTTCCTGCCGAACAAGCCGCTCACCCGGATGACGACCAGCGAGCGCATCCAGGCCTCCGAGGCCGACCTCGCGACCGTCTCCGTGCCCGAGGGCATGGCCGTGCTCGGCGCGACCGGCAGCATCCGCCTCCCGGGCGCCGCAGACGGCGACGCGGGCAGCGACGGCACCGAGCCGTCAGGCCGATAGGTTCGGAACCATGACCGACGACACAGCTCGCCGTGAGGCCGTCCGCGGACTCGAGGGCGCCTTCGGCGAGCTGATGGGCGAGTTCCGGCGCGTGTACGCGCAGGCCGCCGAGGTGGTGAGCCCCGGGATGCTTCCCGGCACGTTCAAGGTGCTCTCGAGCATCCAGCGGGCCGGCGAGATCAGCGTCTCGGGGCTCGCCGAACGGCTCACCACCGACAAGGGCCAGGTGAGCCGCAGCGTCTCCGAGCTGGAAGATCTGGGGCTCGTCGAGCGCACAGCGGATGCGGCGGACGGCCGCATCAAACTCATCACCCTGACCGACGAGGGCAAGTCGCGCCTCGAGAAGGCACGGCTGCCCTACGAGGGCCGCCTGTCCGAGGTGCTCGCCGACTGGCCGATCGACTCGATCGAGAAGCTCACCGAGCTGCTGCACGCGCTCGCCGCGGGCGAGATCCCCGCGCCGTAGTTCCCTACTCGCGGGAAGCCGAGGGGGCGTGGACGCCCCGCGGACGGTAGCCGAGTGCGTCGGACATGCCCAGCAGGTCGGCGAGGTACCAGACGATCGCGAGCCACATCTCGGTGCCCTGCAGGCCCGGGGTCGCTGACGACACTGCCGCCGGCTCATGGAATCCGAACCCCTCGCCGTCGACCCACCCATCGAGGGCGTCGCCGAGCAGGCGCCGAGCCAGAGCGGCCGTCTCGGCACTTCGGTGCCCGGTCGCCCGCGTCAGCCAGAGCGGATGGGCGACGTCGAGCACGTTGCACGCGTCGCGTCGGCCCGGGGCGAAGAACCGCTCGTCAGCCGCGTGCTCGAGGACCGTGTCGACCACGGCGACCGGATACGGGACCGGCAGGCGGAACTGCGCGAACGTGCCGCGGGTGGCGCGGTAGAACCCGTTGACCGGCAGCAGCATCCCGGTCTCGTCGCCGGCATCGCCCCACACGCCCGTCGCCGGATCGGCGTGGGCGATGAGCCAGCCGACGAGCGCCTCCTGCACGCCGTCGGGCACGGCGTCGCCGCGTCGCCGCGTCTGCCGGATCGCGGTGCCGAGCGAGTCGACCCAGTGCCCCGCGTTCCAGGCGTCGGTCTGCCACGGAAGGCCCTCCAGGAACGCGACCACGTCGGACGGCGTGGAGTCGACGACCGTGCGAAGGGGGGAGCGGAAGCTCGAGCCGAGCAGCTCGAGGGCGTAGCCCACGCAGAGCACGTGATAGGCGACATCCGGATCCGACGGGTCGGCCGGTCGGGACTGCACCCCGCCCGGATCGATCGGCGCGACGAGCCCGGTTGCCGGGTCCTGCCATCCACGCAGACGGTCGAGCTGCTGCTCGCGGGTGAGCTGCGGGGGTTCGCTGCCGAGCAGGAGGTCGGCGAGCTCGATCGCGTCGCACTGCGCCCGCACCGTCGGCGTCGCTCCCGGGCGGTCGACGAACAGACCGGCGCGCGCATCCCACGACCGCTCGAGGATGGCGGCCGCATCGCCGCGGGCGCGATCGCCGAACGCGGCGAGGCGTGCGACCAGGGGATCGGGTTCGACGGATTCGGCGACGGGCGGCACGCGCCACTTGAGCAGCTTCGCCGGGTTGCCGCCGACGACGGCCCCCGGGGGCACGTCCTTGGTGACCACGGCGCCCGCCGCGAGCACCGCGCGGTCGCCGACGGTGATCCCGTCGAGCACCACCACGTGCGACCCCACCCACACGTCGTCGCCGATGCGGATGCCCTTCGAGGTGAGCGGCTGGCGGAACACCTCGACGTCCGGGTCGTCCATCGTGTGGTTGAAGCCGAGGATCGAGGTGTGGGCGCCGATGCGCACAGCGTCGCCGATGGTCACGTCGCCCCGCACCACGGCGTACGGGTTCACGCTGCAGTCGCGGCCGATGCGCACCTGGTCGCTCAGGTAGGCGCCCGCGGCCACGTAACTGCGGTCGCCCAGCTCGAGCACGTCACCCGACACGGACGCGAGCTCGGACACGAAGCAGCCCTCCCCGATCCGCCAGCCCGGATGCGCCGAGAGGAGCTGCGCCTGGAGACCCAGTTGGCGGGCGCGGTCGGACTCGTCGGCGGAGGGCCAGAAGGTCCAGGGCGAGTACTCGCGCGGATCGATCACGGTCAGGCGTCCGTCTGCGGGGCCGCCGTCGACTCCCTCACGATGAGGGTCGGATTGAGCGTGACGCGGTGCACCGGGCGGTCCGGGTCGTCCATCCGGCGGATCAGCAGGTCGACGGCCGCGGCCCCGACGGCGGCGCGCGGCGGGCTGACGGCGGTGAGCGGCGGGCTGAACAGCTGAGCCACCTCATCGTCGTAGGCCATGATCGACAGGTCGCCGGGAACCGAGATGCCCCGATTGAGGGCGAGGTCGACGAACGCCATCGCCTCATGGTCGGGGTGCACGAGCAGCCCGGTCATGCCGAGCGCGAGCGCGTTGTCGAGAGTCGCGTTGACCGCATCCGAGAACTCGGGGGTGCTTCGGTCGGGGATGAGCGACTCGAAGTGCTGAGCGGGCTCGAGCCCCAGCTCTTCGCAGGCGGCGTTCCAGCCGGCGGCGATCTTGCGCGAGGTGGGGGAGTTGCGCGAGAGCACCAGACCCACGCGCGTGTGCCCGAGCTCCGCGAGGTGGCGCACCGCGAGACGGCCGCCCAGCCGGTGGTCGGAGGTGACCGACTCGACGGGGCTGAGGCCGAGGCTCGCATCCCGTTCGGCCAGCACGCTGGGCACGCCGCAGGTGGCGAGCCATTCGACGACCTCCTGTGCGTGAGGCATGTCGGTGTTGGGTGCCACGATGAGTCCGCGCACGTTCTCGGTGCGCACGAGCCGCTCCAGCATCGGCCGCTCGTCCTGCAGCTCGTACGACGCGCCGCGCACGATCACCCGGAAGCCGCGCCGTCGGGCCTCCTCCTCGGCGCCGCGCACGACGCTCGGCCAGTAGTAGTTCAGCGACGGGACGAGCACGGCGATCGCGTCGTCGCCGTTGCGTTCGACGTGCTCCTCGGCGGTCGCGGGGATGCCGCCCTCAGGGGGTACCGCGCCGCCGTGCACCCGCACCAGCAGCCCCTCCTTCTCCATCTGGGCGAGGTCGCGCCGCAGGGTCACGGGGGCGACCCCGAGCTCGTCGATCAGCTGCGAGACGCGCACCACCCCGTCGCGTGAGAGCGCCGCGAGAACATATGCGCGGCGGGCGGGTGCGAGAGGCACTTGGAGGTTCTGATCGCTCATCGGTGGTGGTCCTCGGGTGTCGTCGGTTCCAGTTCTACCGTGACTTCGGCGCCGTCACGGCCAGTGATGTCGAGTTCGATGCGGGTGAGTCGCGCTCCCCAGACCCGCGTCAGCTGCGGATCGTCGAGCTCGCGCACCGTGGCGGTGGCCGCGATCCCTTCCGGCCAGCGGATGCGCACGGGTCGCGCGCCGCCGAGCGGGGTCACCCGGATGCCGCTGCCGGCATCCTCGACGCGCCCGGCGATGAGCAGGTGCAGCATGAGCGGGCGCGCCTCGGATGCGGCATCCGGCTCGAGTTCGGAGGAGTCGGCGATGGTCACGCCCTCGCCGCGACGGAGGGTCGCGACGCGGCGCCACGACTTCAGGGCCGGCTGCGGGTACGCGGCAGCGAGGTCGGTGGAGAACCGCGCCGATCCACTGTCGAGGCGCACCTCGGTGCCGCTCGCGTGGAAGGCCGCGCCGGCGCCCTGGGCGACTCCGCCGATCTCGGGCACGTTGTGCCAGCTGCTCTGCATCGTCCAGATCGTGTACCGGTCGGGGCCGAACGTGGTCGCGGTGTAGGTGGGGCGTCCGGCGTCGACGATCACCGGCACGCCGTCGCTCGCGACCACGAACGACCCGACGTCGTTGTGGTTGTGGTGCTCACCGTTGTGCCCGCCCTTGACGGCGAGTGTGAGGCCGTCCGAGCGGCCCGCGGTCTCGCGCGCGATCAGAACCTCGGTCGAGGCGAGCCATACCTCCCGGGGCAGTGGCGAGTGTTCCCGGGCCGCGGTGGTCCAGGCGGGATCGGTTGCGCCCCGCAGCAGGCGCCCGAGTCCGTGCGTCTCGGTGGCGGCGGGGGAGTCGGGGTCGCGGTGCGCCGCGGCGTGCGCCTGCGCCGCCTCGTCTCCCACCGCACGCGCAGCCCGGTGGAGCGCGTGCCAGGGCTGGTCGGCGTCGTGCAGCGCCGGGCCGTCGGCGAGGTTGAGGTACCAGTCGCCTCCCAGGTGCATGCGGTGCGGGAACGCGACCGTCTCGCGCAGCGCCGGGATCTCGGCGGTCACGTCGAGTCGCCCTCCCGTAGCGGCGGCGAGCAGGTCGAGCGCTTCGAGTGCGCGGCAGGCACCGTTCCACCAGTAGGCGTAGCCCTCGTCGATGGCCCCGTCGTCGGGGAGCGAGGTCACGTAGCGGTCGAGGCCCTCGACCACGAGACGCACCACGCGGGTTCGCTCGGGGCCCGCATCCTGCAGCTGCAACGCGGCGAGCAGCACGTTGCCGTGGATCCACGGGTTCCAGTTGTGCACGTCGCCGTCGAGACCCAGCCAGTGCCAGTCGCGCCGTCGAAGGAACGGCTCGATCACCCGGATGCGCGTCTCCCGCCGGAGGCGGTCGCGGATGCCGGGGTAGCGGGCGTCGAGCGGCGCCCCGAGCAGGTGGTCGATCCAGGCGAGCTGCCCGACGACTTCACCTGCGCCGAGGTCGAGGTAGGGGTCGTCGACGGTGGCGAGCACGGCGCCGTGCACGCGGAAGGTGTCGTCGTGGGCGGGCCAGCACCAGGAGCTCTGCTCGCACAGTAGTTGGATGCCGTCGGCGACGGCGTCGAGGTGGCTCTCGCGGCCGGTGGCGGCGGCCGCGAACGCTGCACGGCTGAGTCGCTGCTGACGTCGGAACGCGGGCGTCTCCCATCGCTCGCGGTCGCCGTCGCCCGGGCGGTGGAATCGGGCCGCGTCGCTTGCGAGGGGCATGGGCCAGGGCGCCGAGTGCTCCTCGTCGGCGAGGGCGATGAGCGCTTCGGCGGTGGGTCTGTCGGCGGCGGCCCAGGCGTCGCGGTCGGATGCGGGCGGCACCGGGAGTGCGCGATCGGGCGGGAGGAGGAGCGCGGCGAGGGCTTGGTCGGGGAGGCCGGGTGCCCCCGCGTGGCGTGCGAGCGCGGCGGTGAGCGGTCCGCTGAACGGCTCGGTTGCGGGCTCGGGCACGTTCTTCTCGCTTCTCCTCTTTGAGAGCGATGGGGGTCGCTCTGACCGGGAATTCCGGCTCGAAACGATCATAAACGATCATTATGATTCTGAAAAGGACTTGTCGTGAACGAATTGGGTTGCTAATCTCCGAAAGCGGTCGATGTTTGACCGTTGCGATTCAAAGGAGAACCCGATGCGCGAGCAGACGACCCGCCACGCCGCGGCGCCCGCGTCGGCCGGCGGCGATCGCGCCCTCTGGACAGCGTATGCGGACCGTCTTCTCGCCGGAGCCCGGCTCCACGCATCACCCGGGCACGCGCGCATCACGCCCCCCGGGGCGGAAGGCGGCTACGGGGAAGCGGTCGACGGGCTCGAAGGATTCGCCCGCACCTTCCTGCTCGCAGGCTTCCGTCTCATGGGCGAGCGCGGCGAAGGCCTCGGCGACCTCGCCGACTTCTACGCGCAGGGCATCCGCACCGGGGTCGACCCCGACGCCCCGGATCGGTGGGTGCGCCTCGACGAGCACCCGCAGGCCAAGGTGGAGGCGGCGTCCATCGCGCTGATCCTCGACCAGACGCGCCCCTGGATCTGGGACCAGCTCGACGCGCTCACCCAGCAGCGGGTCATCGACTACTTCGCACCCGTCGTCGGCGACACCACCTACCCCCGCAACAACTGGCTGTGGTTCCGCGTCGTCGTGCAGACCTTCCTGCGCTCGGTCGGCGGCCCCTGGTCGGCCGACGACATCGCCGACGACCTCGCGCTGCACGACTCGTTCGTGCGCGCAGACGGCTGGCTGTCCGACGGCGACGAGCGCTCGTACGACCACTACGTCGGCTGGGCGCTGCACCTCTACCCCGTGCTGTGGTCCCGGATGCAGGGGGCGGCCGAGCTCGCCGGCGCACGCACCGCATCCGATGTGGCGGCGCTCGACCGCTTCCTGCTCGACGCGCGCGCCCTCGTGGGCGGCGACGGCTCGCCCCTGCTGCAGGGCCGCAGCCTCATCTACCGCTTCGCGGCAGCCGCGCCGTTCTGGGTCGGAGCGTTCGCCGAAGTGCCCTCCACCTCGCCCGGCGCCCTGCGTCACGCGGCCACGAGCATCCTCGGTCACTTCGCCGCGCACGACGTGCCGGATGCCGACGACCTGCTCACCATGGGCTGGCACGGCGATTGGCGCCCCCTCGCGCAGAGCTACTCGGGGCCGGCCTCGCCCTACTGGGCGTCGAAGGGTCTGCTGGGCGTCGCGTTGCCGGCCGACCACCCCGTCTGGACGGCGCCCGCCGAGCCCCTTCCGGTGCAGCAGGCCGACACCCTGCTGGCCATCGCCGCGCCCGGATGGGTGGTGTCGGGCACGAAGTCGGACGGCATCGTGCGCGTCGTCAACCACGGCGCCGACCACTCGGTGCCCGGCGCAGGAGTCGGCGACTCGCCCCTCTACACCCAGATCGGCTACTCCACTGCGACCAGTCCACTGCTCGACGAGCAGGCGTGGACCGACCCGCTCGAACAGGCCGTCGCGCTCGTCGACACCCACGGACGCGCCACCCACCGCGCGGGGATGACCCTGCTCGGGGCCGAGGTGCAGGGAGATGTCGGCATCTCCGCATCCATCTCCTCCGTTCACATCCTCGACCCGGCACCGATCGAACGCCGCCACGGATCCGGCCTCGACGGCAAGGCGACGCCCGTCGGAACCCTCGAGGTGCAGTCGATCGTTCGGGGCCCGTGGGAGCTGCGACTCGCGCGCCTCCTCGAGCTCGCACCCGGATCCGACGCCACCGCGCTCCGGCTGCGGGTCGGCGGATGGCCGCTCTCGGCCGCCGCCGTCGCCCGCCACGACGAGGCGCGGATCGCCGTCGGCGAGCTGACCAGCTCCCTCGTGCCCGTGCGGGGCGACGCCGAAGCCGACGTCGTCATCCGCAGGGATGCGAGCCCGCTCGGCGTCGAAAGCGCCGTGCCCGTGCTCGAATACCCGGCCGTGCCCGGAACGTGGATCGCCGCGCTCGTCGAGCTGCGCGGCGACGACGCCCCGGCGCCGCAGGCGAGCGTCGAACTCGACGACGACGCCACCACGGTGACCGTCCACTGGCCCGACGGGGTGCGCACGGCATCCCGTCTCCTGAACTCCGGCCCCGCTCCAGCGGCGGACCGGTGAACCCCCGGGTCGTCAGAAGACCCAAGAGTGAGAATGCAAAGGAGCAGCACCAGATGATGAAGCGAAAGCTCGCGGTCGCGGTCGGCATCGCCGCCATCGCGTCCCTGACGCTCGCCGCGTGCAGCGGCAGCGAAACCCCCGAGGAGACCACCGGCCCGGTGACCCTCACCCTCTCCGGATGGAGCCTGGCGACCACGCCCGAGTTCCAGACGCTCGCCGACGGGTTCCACGAGGAGAACCCCGACGTCACGATCGAACTCAAGGAGTACGACGCGGCGGAGTACAACACCCTCGTGACCGCCGACCTGGCGGCCGGTGTCGGACCCGACATCATCACCCAGAAGGAGGTCAAGTTCGTGACCACCTTCCAGGAGGGCGGCCAGCTGCTCGACGTCTCCGACGTCGAACTGCCGGACGGCATCTCCGGAGCCGACTCGTACAAGGTCGACGGCACCGCATACGCGGTCCCGTACCGCAACGACTCGTGGGTGCTCTTCTACAACAAGGCCCTGTTCGACGCGGCCGGCGTCGACTACCCCGACGGCTCGTGGACGTGGGACGACTACGCCGACGCGGCCGCCGAGCTGAAGGCGGGCGGCGCACCCTACGGCGCGTACACGCACCGCTGGCAGTCGGTCATCCAGGGCTTCGCGAACTCGCAGGCCACCAAGGGTAAGGGCGTGCTGAGCGGCAGGTACGACTACATGGCGCCGTTCTACGAGCGCGCGCTCGAGATGCAGACCGACGGCTCGATGATCGACTTCAACACCTCGAGCGCCAACCAGCTCACCTACCAGGGTGAGTTCGGCAAGCAGAACGCGGCCATGATGCCCATGGGCACCTGGTTCGTCGCGACGCTCATCGCCCAGCAGGCATCCGGAGACGCGGACACCTTCGACTGGGGCTTCGCCCCCATCCCGCAGGTCGACGACTCGACGGCCGACGAGCCGGTCACCTTCGGCGACCCGACCGGCTTCGGCATCAACGCGAACATCGACGACGCGAAGGTGGATGCCGCGAAGGCGTTCCTCGCGTACGCCGCCAGCGAGGCAGGCGCCAGCGCGCTCGCCGAGATCGGCATCACCCCGGCGCTCACCAACGACGCCGTGGTCGACACCTACTTCTCGGTGAAGGGCGCCCCGACCGACGACCTGTCGAAGTTCGCCTGGTCGACCCACGTGGTCTACCCGGAGAACCCGACGTCGAACAAGACGGCGACCATCCAGGGGATCCTCAACGACATGCACACCGCGATCCTCTCCGGATCGAAGTCTGTCGACGACGCGATCGCCGAAGCGCAGGACCGCGTGAAGAACGAGGTCGGCTAGTCCGACCGAACGTGCCGGCCGGCCTGAACGTCTCGGGCCGGCCGGCACCCCGAACCATCCCGTCCTGAGGAGGACACCATCATGACGACCGCCGTCGCCCCGAAGGCCGACGCGTCGCCGATCACCCCTCGGCGCCGCAGGTCGCGGCTGAAGCTGCGCAACAGCCTCATCGGCTGGAGCTTCATCCTTCCGAACTTCATCGGCTTCGCGCTGCTCACCCTCGTGCCCGTCGTGACGCTGTTCTACATGTCGCTCACGAACTGGAACGTGTTCGGGAAGGCCGACTGGGTCGGCATCGCGAACTTCCAGCGACTGATCGGTGACGGCAGCTTCCGCACCTCGGTCGTCAACACCCTCTACTACTCGGCGATGCACATCCCGCTCACCCTCGTGGTGTCGCTCGGCCTCGCCCTGCTGCTCAACAACAAGCTGCGCGGCGCGAAGTACTTCCGCACGGCGGCGTTCTTCCCCTACATCACCTCGATCGTCGCGATCGCGATGGTGTGGAACCTGATGTTCAGCCCCGACTACGGCCCGATCAACCAGATCCTCCGCTTCATCGGCATCGAGAACCCGCCCGGCTGGCTCACCTCGACCGACTGGGCGATGCCCGCCGTCGTGATCGTCAGCACCTGGCGCGACATGGGCTACTACATGATCCTGTTCCTCGCGGGCCTCGCCACGGTGCCCCGCGAGCTCTACGAGGCGGCCCGCGTCGACGGCGCCAACGCCTTGCAGCGGTTCGTGAACGTGACCCTGCCCGGGCTTCGGCCCACCACCTTCTTCGTCACCGTGATGCTGACGATCAACTCGTTCAAGATCTTCGACCTGATCCTCGTGATGACCGACGGCGGACCCGGCCAGGCCACCCTCGTCATGAGCCAGTTCATCTACCGCAAGGGCTTCGAGGAGAGCCAGTTCGGCTACGCGTCCGCCGCGGCCGTCGCGCTGTTCTTCATGTGCATCATCGTCACGGTCGTGCAGTTCCTGATCAACAAGAGGAGGAACGCCTGATGTCCGCGCTCCTTGCCCCCGAATCCGAGGCCCGAGGCCTCCGCAAGCTCGGCGAGCCGCGCGAACGCGAACGCGACAGGCGCCCCAAGAGCCCCGGCCGCAAGGTCGCCCGCGTGCTCGGCTACGTCGTGTTGATCATCGCCGCGTTCGGCATCCTGCTGCCGTTCTTCTGGATGGTCTCCAGCTCGCTCAAGGGAGCCAACGAGGTCTTCTCGGTGCCGATCACGTGGTTCCCCGAAGAGGCCAAGTGGTCGAACTACTACGAGATCTGGTTCGAGTCGGGGATGCTCACCTGGCTGAAGAACACGCTGCTGCTCTCGGTGGTGGTGACGTTCCTGCAGGTGCTCACCGGCTCCTTCGCCGCCTACGGTTTCGCCCGGATGCGCTTCCCCGGTCGTGACGTGCTGTTCCTGGTGTACGTGGGCACGATCGCGGTGCCGTGGCAGTCGTACATGATCCCGCAGTTCATCCTGCTCTCGAACCTGAAGGTGTCGAACACGCTGTGGGCGATCATCCTGCTGCAGGCGTTCGGAGCCTTCGGCGTGTTCCTCATGAAGCAGTTCTACGAGACGATCCCCGAGGAGCTGTCGGAGGCGGCCCGGCTCGACGGCCTCTCCGAGTACTCGATCTGGCGCCGGATCATGCTGCCGCTGTCGGTGCCCGCCCTCGCGAGCCTCGCACTGCTGACCTTCGTGGCCACCTGGAACGACTACCTCGGGCCGCTCATCTACCTGCGCAACCCCGACCTCTGGACGGTGCAGCTGGGTCTCAAGAGCTTCGTCTCGAACCTGTTCGACACCAACTACGCGCTGCTGTTCGCCGGCCTGACCATCTCGGTCATCCCGATCGCGATCATCTTCGCGCTGGGCCAGCGGTACTTCGTCGAGGGCATCGCGACGAGCGGACTGAAGGGCTGATCATGTCGCGCTTCTTCTCATACGAGGGCCTCACCGCCGTGTTCGGCACGGTGTACCTCGGGCTCATGACGAACGTGCTGCTGCTCGTGACGAGCCTCCCGCTCGTCGTGCTGCTGATGACCACCGACCCCTCGGTGTCGTGGCCGTTCATCGCCCTCGCCATCCCACTCGCCGCCCCCGGTGTCTCCGCCGCCTTCACGGTCTTCCGCGACAACGCGAACGGCGGTGCGGAGGTGATCCGCGGCTTCTTCGCCGGATGGCGCGCCACCTGGCGCCGGGCGATGGTTCTCGGCGCTCTCGCGAGCGCAGTCGTGACGGTGCTCCTCGTCGACGTGCAGCTGCTCGGCAACGGCGACCTCGGCGTCGTGGTGGTGCCGGTGCTCGCCCTGCTGGCGGTTCTCGCCGCGACCGTCGCGCTGATCGGACTCGTCGCCATCGCCGAGGTGCCGCACGCGCGTCTCGGCGAGGTCATCCGGGCCGCCGCCTACCTGGGGCTCCGCCGCTGGTACCTGAGCGCGGTGTCGCTCTTCGCCCTGGGCCTGCAGTTCGCCCTGTTCGCGAACATGCCCGCCGTCGCCCTCGGCATCACGGCCGCTCCTGCCCTCTACCTCGCCTGGGCGAACTCCCGCTTCACCCTCCGCCCCGTGCTCGACATCGACGAGGTCGTCGCCCGCTGACGGCGACCCGCTGACAAGGAACCCCGAAACACATGACCACGACCCCGCCCGTCCGCACGCTCTCCGAAGCGCCGACCGGGCACGCCATCCTCCCGGCGCTCGAGACGATCCGCCGCAACATCGCCGCCTTCGGCGACAGCTACCCCGACGACACCACGAACGACGGCCGTTACCTCGTGCGCCCGGCCGGCGACGGCATCGGCGAGGGCGGCAACCGCGGCTGGACCACGAGCTTCTGGCCCGGGATGCAGTGGCTCGCCTGGGAGCTCACCGGCGACGAGACCTTCCGCGCGGCCGCCGCGCGGCACGCCGACGACTTCGAGCGTCGCGTGCGCGACGGCGAAGATCTCGACACCCACGACCTCGGGTTCCTCTACACGCTCTCCTGCGTGGCGGCCTGGCGTCTCACCGGCGACGAAGACGCCCGCGCTGCCGCCCTGCTCGCCGCGGATCACCTCATGCGGCGCTTCCTCGAACCGGCCGGGATCATCCAGGCCTGGGGCGACCTGTCGGACCCTCGCCAGAGCGGCCGCACCATCATCGACAGCCTCATGAACATGCCGCTGCTCACCTGGGCCTTCCAGCAGACCGGCGACGAGCGGTACGCGGATGCGGTGCGCCGTCACACGGAGCAGCTGCGCGTGCACATCGTGCGCCCCGACGACTCCACCTTCCACACCTTCTATTGGGACCTCGAGACGGGTGAACCGCTGCGCGGCGCCACCGAGCAGGGCGCCCACGACGACTCGTGCTGGGCCCGGGGCCAGGCGTGGGGCATCTACGGCTTCGCGCTCAACCACCGCGCCACCGGCGACCCGCAGCTGCTCGAGGCCGCGTGGCGGTGCGCCGACTACTTCCTCTCGCACCTGCCGGGCGACGACGTGCCCTACTGGGACCTCGTGTACGGCGACGAGAGCGACGCCCCGCGGGACAGCTCGGCGGCCGCCATCGCGGTGTGCGGCCTGCAGGAGCTGGCGGAGCTCGAGGCCGGCACGGAACGCGGCAACCGTGCCGCGGCCGCAGCCGAGACGATCCTCGCGTCCCTCATCTCCGCGTACACCCCCGAACCCGCCGACTCATCGGACGCGCTGCTGCTGCACGGCGTCTACGACCTGCCGAAGAACAACGGCGTCGATGAGGGCACCCTCTGGGGCGACTACTTCTACCTCGAGGCCCTCACCCGGGCCGCCGTCCCCGGCTGGAAGCCGTACTGGTGAGACTCGTCAGCTACGCCGCATCCGACGGTCCCCGCCCGGCGGGCGTGATCGGCGATGCCGGCGACGAGCGGCTGCTCGACCTCGCCGAGGCGACAGGTGCGAGCTCGGTCGTGGCGTTGCTGGCCGATGAGGCCCTGCTCGCGTCGGCACGCGCTGCGGCGGATGCGGCCGATGCCGGTGGGCTCCCGCGCCTCGCCGACGCCGCGCTGCTGGCGCCCGTCGTGCCGGGAAAGATCCTCTGCCTCGGCTACAACTACCGCGGGCACGTCCCTGACGGCGTCGACCCGAAAGCGTCCGACCCCGAGTTCCCGGACGTGTTCGTGAAGACCCCGAACACCCTCGCCGGGCCCACCGAGCCGGTGGTCGTGCCGGATGCGGCCGAAGACGTCGACTACGAGGGCGAGATCGCGATCGTCATCGGCCGCCGCGCGAAAGAGGTGCCGCTCGAATCGGCGCTCGACCACGTGGCCGGCTACACGATCCTGAACGACGTCTCGGACCGCGCCTGGCAGAGGCGGCAGAGCCAGTGGGCGCTCGGCAAGTGCTTCGACGGCTTCGCACCCCTCGGCCCGTGGGTGGTCACCGCCGACGAGATCGCCGACCCGCAGGACCTGCTCGTGGAGGTCGTGCGTGACGGTGTCGTGACGGTGTCGCAGTCGACCTCGACCACGATCTTCTCCGTCGCCTTCGTGGTGCACTACCTCAGCCAGACGATGACGCTCGAACCGGGCGACATCATCTCCACCGGCACCCCGCAGAAGCTGCCCGGGGCGCTCGCCGCCCACCGTCCCCTCGCCGCGGGCGACAGCGTCACCGTGCGCGTCGCCGGCATCGGCGAGCTCACCACCCGATTCGTCGCCCCGGGAGGCCGCGCATGATCCTCGACACGTTCCGACTCGATGGCCGGGTCGCGGTCGTCACCGGCTCCAGCCGTGGGCTGGGTCAGGGGGCGGCGCTCGCATTGGCGGAGGCGGGGGCGGATGTGGCGCTCATCGACCGTGGGGACGCATCCGACACGGTCGCCGCGATCGAGGCGCTCGGGCGTCGGGTGCACAGCATCCGCCGCGACTTCGCGACCGCGTCGCCGGTGGAGCTGCAGGGTGCGATCGACGAGGCGGCGGAGGCGCTCGGCCGCATCGACATCCTGGTGAACAACGCCGGCACCATCCGTCGCGCTCCGGCGGCCGAGCACTCGGTCGCCGACTGGGACGAGGTGCTCGCCGTCAACCTCGACGCCGTGTTCCATCTCTCGCAGGCGGCGGGGCGGCGGATGCTGGCGCAGGGCAGCGGGCGCATCATCAACGTCGCCTCGATGCTGTCGTTCCAGGGCGGCATCCTGGTGCCCGGGTATGCGGCCTCCAAGCATGCCGTCGCCGGCCTCACGAAAGCGTTCGCGAACGAGTGGGCCGCATCCGGTGTCACCGTGAACGCGATCGCCCCCGGCTACATGGCCACCGACAACACCGCGCCCATCCGCGCCGACGAGGCGCGCGAAGCCTCGATCATGGCCCGCATCCCTCTCGGACGCTGGGGCACCCCCGCCGACCTGCAGGGAGCGTTCGTCTTCCTCGCCTCGGACGCCGCCGCCTACGTCACCGGCACCGTGCTACCGGTCGACGGCGGCTGGCTCGTCCGCTAGACCCCACTTCGACTCAGGAGGAACCATGGAACAGCGTTACGCCACCAACCCCGCACAGATCCCGGGGATGACCACCGAGCAGCTGCGCGCCAGCTACCTCGTACCCGAGCTCTTCGTGCCGGGCGAGATCAACGTCGTCTACACCCACCACGACCGCATCGTGCTCGGAGGCGCCGTGCCCGCCGGCTCCCCGCTGCCGCTGCCCGGCTACCCCGAGATCCGCAGCGACTTCTTCCTGGAGCACCGCGAGGTCGGCATCATCAACGTGGGAGGCACCGGGACCGTCACCGCCGACGGCGAGGTGCACACCCTCGTGAAGGGGGCCTGCCTCTACCTCGGCCGCGGCATCCGCGAGGTCGTGTTCGCCGACGAGGGCGATGCGGGCGCGCAGTTCTACCTGTTCTCGGCGCCCGCCCACACCACCTACCCCACGGCGCTCGTCTCGCCCGGCGAGGGAACCGTCCGCGAACTCGGCGACCAGGTCACCTCGAACCGGCGCACCCTAAACCAGTACATCCACGAGAACGGCATCAAGAGCTGCCAGATCGTGATGGGCGTCACCGAGCTGCACCCCGGCTCGATGTGGAACACCATGCCCGCCCACACCCACGACCGCCGCACCGAGTGCTACCTCTACTTCGACATCCCGGAAGACGCGCGCGTGATCCACCTGCTCGGCGAGCGCGACGAGACCCGGCACCTCGTGGTGGCCGACCGCCAGGCGATCATCTCGCCCAGCTGGTCGCTGCACTCCGGCGTCGGTACCGCCGCCTACTCCTTCATCTGGGCCATGGCGGGCGAGAACCAGGCGTTCGACGACATGGACGCAGCACCCGTCGCCGACCTGAAGTGACCCCCGTGCCCCACCCGATCGCGCCGGAGCTGCTCGCCGTCGGCGAGACGATGGCGATGGTCGCACCGCTCACCGGCGGGCGGCTCGTCGACGCGGCCGCGTTCCGGGTGGATGCGGGCGGCGCCGAGTCGAACGTGGCCGTGCACGTCGCAGCCCTCGGGCACCGATCCGCCTGGTTCAGCCGCCTCGGCGCCGACGCGCTCGGCGATCGCATCCTCGGGCAGCTGGCGGCGCACGGGGTCGACGTGTCGCGGGTCGAACGGGATGCGGCGCGCCCGACCGGTGTGTACGTGAAAGACCCCGGTAACGGCGTGCGCTACTACCGCACCGGCTCCGCCGCCTCCGCCCTCGCACCCCCGGATGCGGATGGGGTCGATCTGGATGGGGTGCGCATCCTGCACGTCTCCGGCATCACGGCGGCGATCTCGCCCACCGCATCCGCGTTCCTCGACCGGCTCGTCGAGCGCGCGCGGGCGAGCGGGGTCACGGTGAGCTTCGACGTGAACCACCGGCCCGCGCTGTGGGACACGGCGACCGCCGCCGCCCGCACGCGCGAACTCGCCGAGCGCGCCGACGTGGTGTTCGTCGGCCGCGATGAGGCCGAGGTGCTGTGGGGCACCGCGACCGCGGCCGAGGTGCGCACCCTGCTGCCCCGCACGCACGAGCTGATCGTGAAAGACGGCGACGTCGGCGCGACCCTGTTCGACGGCTCGGGCGAGCTGTTCGTGCCCGCCCTGACGGTCGAGGTGCTCGAGGCGGTCGGGGCGGGGGACGCCTTCGCCGGTGCCTACCTGTCCGCCCGGCTCGACGGAGCCGACCCCGTCGACCGGCTGCGCGCCGGACACGAGCGAGCCGCGCTCGCCCTGCAGACCACCAGCGACACGATTGAGGAGAAGACCCGATGAGCGAATTCGACCACATCTTCCAGGGCGCACCGCTCATGGCGATCCTGCGCGGCATGGGCGTGGAGCGGTCGGTGCGGCTCGCCACGACCGCCTGGGATCTCGGCATCGACGCGGTCGAGGTGCCCCTGCAGACCCCGGAAGACGAGCGCGCGCTCCGCGAACTGGTGCGCCTCGGAGACGAACGCGGCAAGACCGTCGGCGCCGGCACCATCATCACGCCGGAGCAGGTCACCGCCGCCCGGGACGCCGGCGCTCGCTACCTCGTTGCGCCCGGGCTCGACGCGCGCATCGTCGAGGCGTCCCGCGAGGCCGGGCTGCCGATCCTTCCCGGGGTCGCAACCCCCAGCGAGGTGCAGCTCGCGGTCTCGCTCGGACTCGACTGGCTGAAGGCGTTCCCCGCGACCTGGCTCGGCACCGGATGGTTCCGCCACATCCGCGGACCCTTCCCGCAGGTGACCTTCGTCGCCACCGGCGGGCTCGACGCCTCGAACGTGGCCGAGTACCTGGATGCGGGGGTGCGGGTCGCCGCCGTCGGTTCCGCTCTCGAAGACCCGGCCCAGCTCGAGAAGCTCGCCGAGGTGCTGCGCGCCCATCGCGCCTAGCCTGAAGACATGCGCATCGCACTCACCGGGGCCAACGGCAAGCTGGGCAGCGTCGTCGAGCGGGAACTCAGGGCCCGCGGGCACGAACTCGTCGCCCTCGACATCGCCGGACCCCGCCGCGACGGATTCACCCGCCTCGACCTCACCGACTACGGCGCCGTCGTCGACGCGCTCTCGGCGATCGACGAACGCCACCACGGCCTCGACGGCGTCGTGCACCTGGGGGCGATCCCCGCGCCCGGCCTCGAGACCGACATCGCCACCTTCCAGAACAACATGCTCGCCACCTTCCACGTGATCCAGGCGGCGCGGCGGGCCGGCATCCGCCGAATCGTCACGGCATCCAGCGAGACGGTGCTCGGCCTGCCGTTCGCCATCGATCCGCCGTACGCGCCCGTCGACGAGCAGTACGACACTCGTCCCGAGAGCGTCTACTCGCTCACGAAGCACCTCGAAGAGGAACTGGCCCGCAAGGTGGTGCGGTGGGATCCGGAGCTGTCGATCACCGCGCTGCGCTTCTCGAACGTGATGGTGCCGGAGGACTACGCGGCTTTCGCCGATTTCCAGGACGACCCGGCCAAGCGCAAGTGGAACCTGTGGGGCTACATCGATGCCCGGGATGGGGCGCAGGCGATCGACCTGGCCCTCGAGGCCGGTCGCCCCGGCTTCGATCGCTTCATCATCGCCGCCGCCGACACCGTGATGGAACGCTCGAGCGCATCCCTCATGGCCGAGTACTTCCCGGATGTGGAGGTGCGTCGCGACCTCACCGAACACGAGACGCTGCTCGGCATCGACCACGCGCGCGAGGTGCTCGGGTACGCCCCGCAGTACAGCTGGCGGAGCTAGCGCCGCGAGGTGGTTGAGGAGCGCCCGCGAAGCGGACGCGTCTCGAAACCGGCGAGCCGGGTGCCCCCGCCGGGACGGGCTAGCGCTTGCCGCCGAGGCGGTAGAAGAGGAACGGCACCGCCGAGACGAGGCATGACAGCGCCGGCACCAGGGTGATCGAGATGAAGACGGTGTTCTGCATCTCGGGCGTGATGACCGCCCCCTGCTCGTAGCCGGCCGCCACCACGAACAGCCCGAAGACGAGCACGGCGAGCGCGCTCATGATCTTCGACACGAAGGTGAGGGTGGCGAACGAGATGCCGTCGTTGCGCACGCCGGTGCGCTTCTCGACGTCGTCGACCGCATCCGCGATCATCGTCGCCTGCACCACCAGGAAGACGCCGAGGGTGAGGCCGGTGAGGAAGATGAAGACGACGATCCAGAGGATGTTGGCGTAGCCGACGAGGTACATGGCCACATACAGGGCGGCGCCGATCAGGGACGAGCCGACGATGAGGGTGCGGCCGCTCATCCGCCGCAGCAACAGGGGTGCTGTGAACGACGACACCACCATGCCGACGATGATCGCCGCGCCGATGAGGGTGAAGAGGCCTTCGTCGCCGTACGCGACGACCACGAACACGGCGCCGCCTGCCTGCACGATGTAGCGGCCGAATCCGAGCACCGACCCGAGCAGCACCATGAGCAGCGGGGTGTTGCGGATGAGGGTGCCGCCGAGCTGACGGAACGTGAGCCGGCCCTGGGCGAGAGCCGATGGGCGTTCCCGGGTGAAGAAGAACGCGAGCAGGAACATGCCCATGCCGATCACCGAGATGAGCAGCACGGCGAGCGACCAGCCGGAGCCTGTGGTCTCGCCGCCGCCGGAGAGGGCCTTCGCCAGCCACGGCATCCCGAGGGTGGCGAGTCCGAGCGAGATGGCGCCGAACGCCCGCACGTTGCCGATGACGCGGGTGCGCCGAGTGGGCTCGGGGAACGCCGACCCGATGAGCCCCCAGAACGGCACATCGCACACCGTGTAGGCGAAGCCCCACAGCAGGTACACGACCCCGAAGTACACCAGCTGCAGCGGCTCGGACACATCCGGCACCGAGAACATGAGCGCCGTGAGCGCGGCGATCGGGGCAGCCGAGAACAGGATGTACGGCCGCAGCTTGCCCCACCGGGTACGGGTCATGTCGATCAGCGCGCCCATGATCGGGTCGGTGATCGCGTCGACGATCTTCGCCACCGTGATGATGACGGTGACGACCGCCATGCCCGCGCTCGAGATGCCGGCGTACTGCAGCAGGTACACGAGGATGAACGTGGTCACCGTGGTGAGCACCAGGTTCTGGCCGAAACCGGCGGTCACGATCGCGAGCGACTGGGTGCGCATCGGGATGTCGCGTTCGGGGCTGCGGCCGGATGCGGGGGCGGGGGTGCGCTCGGGTGCGCTCGTCATCGGCTCAGGGCTCCAGCAGCAGGGTCTTGATCTCGAACGGCGTGAACGTGAGCGTGTCCAGGTCGGCGGATGCTGTGGGCCGCTCGAGAAGGTCGGTCTCGTGTGCGGTGGTCTGCGGGATGCGCGTGGTGAGAGATGCGGTCGCGTGGCGGCCGAGCGCCTCGTACAGCCGCACGACCACGCCGTCGCCCTGCTCGGCGCGCTTCACCGTCTCGACGATGACGCCCGCATTCGAACTGGAGACGAGGCTGTCGAAGGAGACGCCGCGGGCGATGCCGAGCGGGTTGTTGAGCCGGTAGCCGTCACGGATGACGGGCTGCAGGTCGCCGGTCGCGAACGGGCGGAACGCGTACGTGAACTCGTGGCTGCCGCGGTCGGCGGTGCGGTCGGGGAAGGTGGGGGAGCGCAGCAGGTTGAGGGAGAGCAGCCCGTTCTTCGCCCGGTGCCCGTATTTGGAGTCGTTGAGCAGCGCGAAGCCGGCATCCGCATCCGACACGGCGATCCACTTGTGGGCGCAGGTCTCGAACTGCGCCGTCTCGACGGAGTCGTTCTCGGTGGTGGGGCGGGCGATGTGGCCGAACTGGATCTCACTGAGCGCCTCGGCCCCGAAATGGCGGGGGCGGAATTCGGCGCGCAGCATGCGGTGGCTGGCATGCCAGTCGACTTTCGTCTCGAAGCGCACCAACTCCGATCCGGCCTCGAGCACGATGCGCTGCACCACCTCGACACGCGGGCCACGCAGCGTCTGAGTGCGCACGACGGTGGGCCCGTCGAGGTGGGTCTCGGATGCCACGAGCCGCAGCCGCCGCGACCGCCGGTTCGCGTAGCGCTGGTCGATGTCCCACGCGTCGAACGGCCACTGGTACGGGTCGCGGTGGACGACCAGACGGTTGAGGCCGCGCCCCGCATGCTCGAGGCCTCTCGCATCCGTGCACGACACGATCTCGCCGTTGCCGTCGAAACGCAGCGTGAGCAGGCCGTTGGTCATCATCTGCCCGGCGGCGCCGAGCCCGAACGGGCCGTCGGCCGCATCGACCGCGGCGGTCGCGTACGGTTCGACGACGGCGCGGAACCAGCGGCCGTCGACCGAGACGTGCTCGTCGCGCGGGAAGCTCGTGAGGTTGATCGCGGCGAGGGTGTCGCCGGTGGAGAGCTCCTCGGTGAGGTCGCGCGTGAGGGTGCGCAGTTCCCCCTCGATGCGCGTGTAGGTCTCGACGGCCTCGCGGTTGACCCGCTCGATGGAGGAGCCGGGGATGATGTCGTGGAACTGGTTGAGCAGTACGTCACGCCACGGCTGCTCGAGCGCCGCGCGGGTGTCTTGCCCGGCGATCACCGACAGCGCCTCGACCTCGTGCAGCATCCGCTCGACGATGCGGTTGTGCTTCTTGATGGCGCCCTGCGTCGTGTAGGTGCCCTGGTGCGCCTCGAGATACAGCTCCCCGCGGTGCGTGTGGGCGACCTCGCGGGTTTCGAGGTCGCGGAAGAACGCGGATGCGGTGGAATGCTCGACTCGCGGCAGCCCGCGCAGCCCGGCCCCGCCGACGCCGTGCTCGCGCGTCAGCACCTCGTGGTGGATCTCGCCCGGCCCGCCGCCCCCGTCGCCCGAACCGTAGACGAGCAATGCGGTGCCGAGGTCGATCTCGGGGTACTGCTTGAGGCCCTTCAGCAGGCCGTCGGGCGCGCCGCGGGAGTTGTAGTCGCCCTCGGGCGGCATGTGCACGAGCACGCTCGAGCCGTCGATGCCCTCCCAGTGGAAGGTGCGGTGCGGGAAGGTGTTGACCTTGTTCCAGGCGAGCTTGATGGTCTGGAACCAGTCCATGCCGCTCTTCTTCAGGATCTGCGGAAGGTTGCCGTTGTAGCCGAAGGTGTCGGGCAGCCAGCACATCCGCAGCTGCTCGTCGGTGAGCCCGAATTCCTGCTGCAGGAAGGTGCGGCCCACGAGCGCCTGCCGCACGAGCGACTCGCCCGACGGCAGATTGGTGTCGGGTTCGATCCAGAACGACCCCTGCAACTCCATCCGTCCGTCGGCGACGGCCTGCTGCATCCGGGAGTACAGCGCCGGCTGCAGTTCTTTCATCCAGGCCATCTGCTGCGGCTGGCTGGTGCCGTAGATGTAGCCCGAGCGGCGCTCGATCGCGTTGAGCGCGCGGGTGTACGTGCGGGCGGCCTTGCGGCGGGTCTCGCGAAGCGGCCACAGCCACGCCATGTCGAGGTGCCCGTGGCCGACCGCCCGGTACACGAAGTCGGATGCGCTGGGCGCGGCGAGCGGACCGGCGAGCGCGGCGCGTGCCCCGGCCAGGTCGCCGGTGCCGAACAGCTGCCACGCGGCATCGAGCGCCGCCCGTAGCTCGGCCTCGAGTTCGGCGTCGTCGGTGTGCCCGGCGAGCACCACGAGCGTCAGGTAGTCGTAGTAGAGCCCATACGCGGTGTCGTCGCGGGTGGCGAGGTGCGCACCGTGGAAGACGGCCCTGCCCACCTCGTAGAGGATGAAGCCGTTGTAGGCGACATCGGCGAACAGCTCCACCTGCGTACCGGGCGCGAGCGGGTCGCCCACCGGGCGGTACTTGCCACCCGAGTGCGGCAGGTCGGCCTGCTGGAACACGGTGCTCACCGAATCGACCGGCGTGCCCTCCGCATCCACCACGAGACCCTCGCCCCGGATGCCGAGCATCACGTAGGCGCCCTCGGCATCCGCCGGCACCTCACCGGTGAGTCGCAGCCACGCGCAGTCGAAGATCTTGCCCCACGCGGTGCCCGGCAGGATGCGCGTGAACGCGGAGTGGTCGAGCTCGGCGAACGGGGTCGGCTCGGGCGAGCGCACGATCTCGGCGTGCAGCGGCGCGACCGTCGTGTAGATGCGGCTGCGGATGCGCGTGAGCCGCCGGAACTGCGCCGGCTGCTCGGCGCGGAGCCCGTACAGGAACGAGAGGAAACCCGCCATCAGCCCCTCCTTCGCGCCGTATCGAGTCTATGGGCGCTGCCGGTCCGGCACCGCCGTCGGGGCTATCGTTCCCTCGTGAGCACATCGCGGCGAGCGTCGACCGGTCGGGTCACGATCAGCGACATCGCCGAGCGCGCCGGGGTGTCGATCGGTGCCGTCTCGTTCGCGCTCAACGGGCGCAAGGGTGTCTCGGAGGAGACGCGCGAACGCGTGCTGCGCGTCGCGGACGAGCTCGGCTGGGCGCCGTCGAACGCCGCTCGCTCGCTCGCCGAGGCCAAGACCGAGACGTTCGGGCTGGTGCTCGCGCGTGACCCCCACAACCTGGGCGTCGAATCCTTCTACATGGAGTTCTTCGCGGGGCTCGAGATCGAACTGTCGAAGCGCGGCTACAGCCTGCTGCTGCAGGTGGTGCCGACCGTCGACGACCAACTCGCCACCCTCACCAAGTGGCG
>Ga0160436_1000063_pt1 | contig 56546 bp, 49 predicted proteins | sample HID1973M_E0MG_FD_108264 | JGI IMG/M metagenome (GOLD analysis project Ga0160436, IMG submission 108264) | Enriched mosquito-associated microbial communities from UW Madison campus, WI, USA - HID1973M_E0 MG | ecosystem: Host-associated > Arthropoda: Insects > Digestive system > Unclassified ...
CGAGCTCGTGCTCGGCACGCCCGAGAACCTGGCGTGGTTCCTCGAGGGTGCCCGCGTGCAGGTGCCGTTCGGCGGGGCCCCGGTGCTGAACGTCGCCATCCGGCGCGACGGCGGGATCCGCGTCTCGGCCTTCGCCAACGAGGTCGACCGGCTCGCCGTCGAGGAGCTCGACGGCATCGAACTCCGCCCGGTGCCGTGGTCTGCATCGCTGCCTGACCCGGCGCCGGGCGGGCTGCGCGACACGGATGCGGTGGGCGAGCTGCGTGCCCTGCGTGCCTCCCTGCTGCCCGCCGAGCGCGCGAGGTACCGGGCGTTCGGTCGCGACGTCGCACAGGCAGTGACCACGGTGCTGCGCGACGCCCGCCCCGAGCAGAGCGAGCGTGAACTCGCCGCTCGCCTCGCTCACGCCGTCGTCGCCCTCGGCGCCGAGCCGGTGGTGCTGCTCGTCGGCGGGCACAGCAGGCGCCTGTGGCGGCACCCGCTGCCCACCGACGCTCCGCTCGGTCGCCGTGCGATGGCCGTCGTCGGGGCGCGGCGGCACGGCCTCGTGATCAACCTCAGCCGGTGGGTGCGGTTCGGTCCGGCCGAGCCCGGCGAAGCCGCGACCGACGCAGCGCTGCTGGAGGTCGAGGCCGACGCGTTCGCCGCCACCCGCCCCGGCCGCACGCTCGGCGACGCCCTCGACGACATCCGCAGCGCCTACCTGCGGCACGGCTTCGGCCCCGACGAGTGGCTGCGGCACCACCAAGGCGGACCCACCGGATACCTGGGCCGCGACCCCCGCGCCACACCGGGCGGCAGCGAGATCATCGCGTCGGGCCAGGCGTTCGCCTGGAACCCGACCGCCCCCGGGGCCAAGGTGGAGGACACGGTCATCATCGACACCGACGGCGTCGATGTGCTCACCGTCGACCCCGCCTGGCCCACGACGACCATCCGGGGACTGCCCCGGCCCACCGAGCTCGAGCTCTGAACGAGGAGGAACACGATGGCACTCGACTGGATCCGTGTCGACGGCGACCGGCTGGCAGGGGAAGACGACCGCACCGTGCGGCTCGCGGGGGTGGGCCTCGGCGGGTGGATGAACATGGAGAACTTCATCACCGGCTACCCCGGCAACGAGGAGGCGATCCGCCGTCTGCTGCTGAACTCGATGGGGCGCGAGAGCTACGACGCGTTCTTCGACGAGTTCCTGGTCGACTTCTTCGACGACGCGGATGCCGCCCGGCTGGCCGAGATCGGCATCGACTCGGTGCGCATCCCCTTCAACTACCGGCACTTCGAAGACGACGCCCGCCCCTTCCAGTTGAAGGAGTCCGGCTTCGCGCAACTCGACCGGGTCGTCACCCTGCTCGCCCGGCACGGCATCCGTTCCGTTCTCGACCTGCACGCGCTCCCGGGCCGACAGAACCAGCACTGGCACTCCGACAACCCCACCCACCTCGCCGAGTTCTGGCAGCATCCGCACTTCCAGGACCGCGTCGTGCACCTCTGGGAGGCGCTCGCCGACCGCTACAAGGACCGCCCCGAGGTTGCCGGCTACAACCCCATCAACGAACCCAGCGACCCGACCGGTGAGGTGCTGCCCGCCTTCTACGCGCGCCTCGAGGCGGCGATCCGGGCCATCGACCCGAGGCACGTGCTGTTCCTCGACGGCAACAAGTACTCCACCGACTTCAGCGCCTTCGACCGCAGCGATCCGCTGCCGAACGTCGTCTACACCGCGCACGACTACGCCCTTCCCGGCATCACGAGCGCCACCGAATACCCGGGCGTCACCCGCGGCGAGTACTTCGACAGGTCGGTGCTCGAGCAGAGCTTCCTGCGTCGCACCGCCTACATGCGCGAGACCGGCACGCCCATCTGGATCGGCGAGTTCGGCCCCGTCTACTCCGACGACCGCAGCCAGGACGCCTGGCGGCTGCAGATCCTGCGCGACCAGCTCGAGATCTACCGCGACCACGGCGCCAGCTGGGCGCTCTGGACCTACAAGGACATCGGCCTGCAGGGCCTCGTGCACGCCGCACCGGAGAGCCCGTACCTCGAGCGCGTCGGCGACCTGGTGGCGAAGAAGGGCCGGCTCGGCATCGACTCGTGGGGCGGCTCGGATGCGGGTGTGCGCGACGTGATCGACCCGATCCATGCGCTCTTCGAGCGCGAGTTCCCCGACTACGCGCCGTGGCCGTGGGGCCGGCAGCCGCACGTCGCCGTGCTGGTGCGCCACATCCTGCTCGCCGAGCCCATGGCGGAGGAGTTCGCGGAGCGCTTCCGCGGCGTGACCCCGGATGAGGCGCGGCGTCTCGCGCGCTCGTTCCGTCTCGACGCGTGCGTAGAGCGCACCGGGCTCACCTCGCTGCTGCGCGAGCACATCGGCACGCCCGCGGGCTGACGGGTCAGAAGCAGGGCGCCGTGAATCCCGGCGCCCCGCGGTCGCCCGTCACGAGGTCGACCCGCTCGTTGGGCGCCAGGTCGAGGGCGGTCGCGCCGGATGCGGTGACGAGTTCGCCGGCGACCGGTCGAGCGTCGAGACCGACGGCCGCGACCGCGGCCCCCGCCGCATCCGTGACGACCCGCCATCCGCGCGGGAACCGCATCCACGGCTCGCCGTCGCGCTCGACCACCACCTGATCGTCGTCGCCCGCCAGCACGTATCGGGTGCCGTCGACGATGCGCGACGACGCCACTGCGCCCGTGGCTGCGCCGTGCTCGAGTCGGGTGGGGGTGAGGCCCGAGAACCACAGCCCGCCCTCGGGTCGCGGCAGGATGCCGCTGGAGCGTTCGAGGGCATCGAGGAAGAAGAGCAGCGCCGGCGAGTACGCCTCGGTGTAGCCGGCGGCGCCGCTGAACGGATCGAGACACTGCGGGAAGCGGTCCGCCACCGCGAGGGCCGTCAGGGTCGACGCGGCCACGAGCGCGTGTTCGGCGACCCTCCCGTGCCGTTCGAACGGGTGCGGCGCCCGGATCATAGAGAGGAGGTTGACGGGGCCGCCCCACGAGTTGCGGCCGGCGTCGCCGTCGAAACGCGGGTCGTCCATGGCGAGGGAGGTGAAACCCGAGGCCGAGAGGAAGCGCCGCGTGTTCAGCAGGTCGCGCTCCAGCGCTTCCGCGAACTCGCCGTCGTCGCCGTGGTCGGCCTCGTAGACGCGCAGGATCACATCCGAGACGACGCGCCGCAGCGCGCCTGTGGCGTCGCGGTCGTAGTAGCGCCCGTCGGAGTCGAGGCACTGCGCGACGAGGGCGGCCGTGGATGCCGCGGCGCGTTCGCGCCAGGCCGCGCCGTCGTCGCCGAGGCGCTCGGCGATCAGGGCGAGGTACCCGCGTTGCGCGGCGACGTTGGCGGTGAGGTCGGGGGCCACGAACGGCAGGGTCGGATGCGAGGGGTCGACGAGCGATGCCTCGCCGCGGTAGGAGCGGTCGGGAACGCCCCAGAAGCGGGGGGATGCGTCGTGCCCGGTGTCGAAGGTGCAGAAGGCTTCGACACCTCCCGTGCCGCGGGTGTCGCGGTGCCGCGCCAGCCAGGCGTCGTTTGCGGCCATCGCGTCGTACATCGCACGCAGGTAGGGGAGGTCGGTGCCGCCCGTGAGCCGGAAGTGGTTCCAGACGGTGCGGGCGAGCGGGGTCACCATCTGGATCTGACTGAACGCGGGTCCCGCATCCGTCACCTTGTAGGGCAGCAGGCCGTCGGCGCGCAGGTGCTCCGCGAAGCGCAGGTGGGTGGCGCGTGCGACGGCGGGGGCGAAGCGGGTGAGCACCTCGACGCTGATCGAGCCGGTGCTCTCGACCCATGCGCCCGGGTAGGCGCCGCCTTCGACGAGCACCGGGTCGCCTTCGCCGGCGAGGCGGCGGATGCTGCCCGACAGTTCGACGAGCGCCTGCTGCCTCCGCGCCTGCAGGGGTCCGCCGACCGCCGCGAACCCGAGGCCCGCCTCGGCGACCGCGTCGCGCAGGGGACCGGGCGGCGGGCCCTCGTCGGGGCTCGTGCGTGCGAGCGCGCCGAGCGCGTCGTCGATGGCGGTCATGCGGGTGCCTCCCGGATCGAGTCTGCCGCAGACGACCGTGGGCGGCCCCGGTGAGGGACCGCCCACGGCGTGCGGGATGCGTGTGTCAGTCGTTCGCGAGCGAGGTCGACATCTCGTCGATCCACTGCTTGGCCCCGTCGGACACCGAGGTCCTGCCGAACAGGATGTCCGACTCGATGCGCTGCGAGAGCTCGTTGAGGATCGCGCCGCCTGCCGGCTGCGGCGGGGCGACGACGCCGATCTCCAGCACCTTCTCGAGGTAGTCCGCCGACTGCGCGTCCGCGGGGGAGAGCAGCGGCTTCACGACGGCGAGGATGTCGGGGTTGAACTGCAGACCGCGGTTGGCGAGGATCTTCTTCGCCGGCTCGGGCTCGTTGAGCAGCCAGTTCACGAGCAGCGCCGAGGCTTCGGGGTGCTTGGTCTCGGCGGCGATCGCCCAGAACTGCGACGGCAGCACGGCCACACCGGAGACGTCGGTCGAGGTCGGCGGCGGAAGGATCTCGACGGTCGCACCGCTGGTACCGGCCGCGTAGCTGCCGATCTGGTTGCTGTACGCGAAGGTGATGGCCGCGCGTCCCGTGCCGAACAGGGTCTGGTCGGGGGTCAGGTTCTGGTTCTCGACGATGATCGACGGGTCGGGCAGGCCGCCGCCCTTGACGAGCTCCTGCTCCATCGCGTACCAGGACTCGATCGTGTCGGCGCTGGTGGCGAGCTCGCCGTCCCAGTCGTAGATGCCGTTCTCGTCGATCTGCGCGACGTAGGTTCCGAGGATGTCCTGCACGCGCAGGTCGAGGCCGTAGACGCCGTCGGGCGCCTTCGCGCTGATCTCGTTGGCGGCGTCGACGAGGTCCTCCCAGGTCCAGCCTTCCTCGGGCACGGGCACGCCGGCCTGCTCGAAGATGGTGGTGTTGATGAGGGCGCCGATCGCGTTGCCGCCGGTGGGGAGCCCGTACAGGGTGTCGTTCACGGTCGCGTTGGTGAGCGTGAAGTCCTCGTACTTGCTGGTGTCGAGGTAGTCGGAGACGGTCGACAGGTCGAGCAGGGTGCCGGCGTCGCCGTACTCCTGCGGCTTCGCACCTCCGAGCGCGAACACGTCCGGCGCGGTGCCGGACGCGAAGTCGGTGGCGAGTCGGTTGAACAGGTCGTCGGGGGCTCCGACGGGCTGCTCGACGACGGTGATGTTGGGGTATTCGGCCTCGAAGTCGTCGATGACGTCGGCCATCATGGCGGAGCGCTCGTCGTTGCCCCACCAGGCGATCGTGAGTTCGATCTCCTCGTTCGGGTCGAAGCCTCCGGATTCCTCGGGGGTCTGCGAGCAGCCCGAGAGGACCAGCGTGGTGACGAGGGCCGCGCCGATGGCGCCCTTCGTCGCAAGGGAACGTGCTGTACGCGTCATTGCGCCTCGTTTCGTGATGCGGTGGCCGTGCCACCGGTCTTGGCGGGTTGGGTGAGGCTCGCTGCGACCTCGTCGTCGCGGCTGTCCGGGCTCACCGAGGCGAATCCGAGAAACCGCTTTCTCGGGAAAGTAGCACCGAGGCTCCGTGCTGTCAACGACGATCGCGATCAGCGCGGAGAGGGTCCTGTCGAGCGCCGCACCTCGAGCCGAGGCTGGAACTGCACGTCGTGCTCCGGGTCTTCATGGCGGATGAGGGCGTTCATGCGACGCCACGCCTGCACGCCCAGCTCGGCGTGCGGAACGGATGCCGTGGTGAGGGCCGGCGACATGTAGCGGGCGAACGGGATGTCGTCGAAGCCGGTGACCGAGATGTCGTCGGGCACGCGGATGCCCTGCTCCTGGAGAGCGTCGATGAGGCCGATCGCGACGAGGTCGTTGTACGCCAGCACGCCCGTCGCCTTCGACGATCGCACGCGCGCGGCGGCCGCGCGGCCGTCCTCCGCGCTCGCCCCGCACGCGATCCGCTCGATCCGTACGCCCTTCGTGCGGGCCTCGAAGTCGGCGAGACCCTGCAGTCGGTGGGCGTTCGACATGCTCGACTCGGGGCCCTCGAGGTAGACCAGGCGGCGGTGGCCCAGCTCGTACAGGTGCTGAGCGAGTTTGACGATGCCCGACTGGTAGTCGATCGAGAGCGAGGGCGCCGAGATGCCGGGATGTGCGCGGTTGATGAGCACCAGCGGCTGAAGGTCGGATGCGAGTGCGGCGAGCTCGGCGTCGGACATGCGCGGCGCGCACAGGACGATCGCGTCGCACCGCCGTCGCACCTCGGCGGCGAGCAGCGGCTCGTCGCTGGGCGATTCGGCGGAGTCGGCGACGAGCACGCGGTACCCGTCGTGCGCGGCGGTCTTGCTGAGGCTCGACAGCACCGCCTGGAATGCGGGGTTGGCGAGGTCGGGCACGACGAACGCCACGGCCGAGGTCTGGCCGAGGGCGAGGCTTCGGGCGAGGTGGCTGGGCCGGTACTCGAGGGTGGCGGCGGATGCGCGCACGCGATCGGCGACGGCGGGGTCGCCGACGAAGCGGCCGTTCATGACCCGTGAGACGGTGGCGGCGGAGACAGCGGCGTGCGTCGCGACGTCCGCGATCGTCGCGGCGCGTGAGCGTCGAGCCATGCCGAGTCCTTCCGGTGGTAGCGCCACCCTAGTGGCGTGAGCGGTGGTTTGACGGGCGGCGGCCTCGGCTGCATACTCGTTCCACCGAGAAAGCGCTTTCTCGAATAGAATACCCAGGCCGCCTACAGCGGCGCACACGACGACGAGGAGGTCCGGTGTGAGCAGTCTCGGCGAACTGCGGACGATGGCGAGAAATCGCAAGAGCGCGGGTGAGAAGGCCGCCACCCCGGACAACAAGGCGGCCTACATCTTCCTGGCCCCCTGGATCGTCGGGTTGGTGGTGTTCACCGTCGGCCCGATGCTGGCCTCGCTCTACCTGTCGTTCACCGACTACAACCTGCTGAAGGCCCCGGTCTGGAGCGGCTTCGACAACATCGAGCGGATGCTGGGCGACGCCCGGCTCTGGAACTCGCTCGGCGTCACCTTCACCTACGTGATCGTCTCGGTGCCGCTGCAGCTCGCATTCGCACTCGTCGTCGCGCTCATCCTCGACCGCGGCATGCGCGGCCTCGGCTTCTACCGCTCGATCTTCTACCTGCCGAGCCTGCTGGGCGGCTCGGTGGCGATCGCGATCCTCTGGCGGCAGGTGTTCGGCACCGACGGTCTCGTCAACGGCTTCCTGTCGTGGTTCGGCATCCAGGGTCCCGGGTGGATCTCGCATCCGGACTACGCCCTCGGGACGATCATCATCCTGCACATCTGGACGTTCGGCTCCCCGATGGTGATCTTCCTCGCCGGCCTCCGGCAGATCCCCGACATGTACTACGAGGCGGCCTCGATGGACGGCGCCGGCAAGATCCGCCGCTTCTTCTCCATCACGTTCCCGCTGCTGACGCCGATCATCTTCTTCAACCTGGTGCTGCAGATCATCTTCGCGTTCCAGTCGTTCACGCAGGCCTACATCGTCTCGGGCGGCACGGGCGGCCCGTCCGACTCGACGATGTTCTTCACCCTCTACCTCTACAAGCAGGCGTTCACCGAGCTCGACATGGGCTACGCCTCGTCGATGGCCTGGTTCCTCCTGCTGATCATCGCCGGCTTCACCGCCTTCAACTTCTGGCTCTCGCGGTTCTGGGTCTTCTATGACGACTGATCGACGTCGTCCCCGACCCATCCCGACCATTCGACGAAAGGCTCACCGATGAGCACAGCTGCAGCCACCGAGCAGGCGGCGGTCCCGGCGCCCCCCGCGCCGCCGAAACCCCGACTGCGCAACTATCAGCGCCGCGCCCGCGTCGCATCCGTGTTCAAGCACGCAGGTCTGATCCTGCTGTCGATCGTCATGATCTACCCGCTGCTCTGGCTGATCGTGTCGTCGTTGAAGCCGAACGACCAGATCTTCACCGACCTGTCGATCTTCACCACCGACCTCACCCTCGACAACTACGCGAACGGGTGGACCAGCCAGCAGCTGCCGTTCAGCCACTTCCTGATGAACTCCGCGATCCTGTCGCTGGGCGCCATCCTCGGCAACCTGATCTCGTGCTCGCTCGCCGCCTACGCGTTCGCGCGGCTGCGGTTCCGTGGCCGCAACCTGTTCTTCGCCATCATGCTCGGCACGATCATGCTGCCGTTCCACGTGGTGATGGTGCCGCAGTTCGTGATCTTCCGTGAGCTGGGCTGGCTCGAGACCTTCCTGCCGCTGATCGTGCCCAAGTTCCTCGCCACCGATGCGTTCTTCGTGTTCCTGATGGTGCAGTTCATCCGCGGCCTGCCGAAGGAGATCTTCGAGGCGGCCCGCATCGACGGCGCCGGGCATCCGCGCATCTTCGCGCAGATCACGCTGCCGCTCATGGTGCCGGCGCTCGCGACGACCGCGATCTTCACCTTCATCTGGACGTGGGGCGACTTCTTCGGCCCGCTCATCTACCTGAGGACGAGAGAGAACTTCCCGGTGTCGATCGCGCTGAAGGGCTTCGTGGATGCGCAGTCCAGCTCGAACTACGGGGCCATGTTCGCGATGAGCGTCGTGTCGCTCATCCCGCTCTTCCTCGCCTTCCTGATCGGCCAGCGCTACCTGGTCAAGGGCATCGCGACGACGGGGATCAAGTGACCATGCAGAAGAACTACGCCCTCGTCGGGGTCGGCTCCCGCGCGCAGATGTACCTCGAAGCGATCGCCGGACCGCATGCCGACACCGCGCGGCTGGTGGCATGGGCCGACACGAACCCGGGGCGCATCGCCTGGTCGGCTGCCCGATTCCCGGCCCTCGGCGACCCGCTCGTCTTCGGACTCGACGAGCTGGCCCGGGTGGTGCGCGAGCAGGCGGTCGACACCGTCATCGTCACCACACCGGATGCGACCCACGCCGACTACATCGTCACCGCATTGGATGCGGGGGCGGATGTCGTGGTCGAGAAGCCGCTGACGACCTCCGAGGACGGCGTGCGCAGGATCGCGGAGGCGGTCGAGCGCACCGGCCGCGAGGTGACCATCACCTTCAACTACCGCTACGCGCCGCGCAACACCGCCCTGCGGCAGGTCATCGCCTCGGGCGCGATCGGCGAGGTCACGAGCGTGCACTTCGAATGGGTGCTCGACACCGCGCACGGCGCGGACTACTTCCGCCGCTGGCACCGCGACAAGGCCAACTCGGGCGGGCTGCTCATCCACAAGGCGTCGCACCACTTCGATCTCGTGAACTGGTGGATCTCGGACTCGCCCGTGCGCGTGTTCGCATCGGGCGGCCTGCGCTTCTACGGCGCCGACAACGCCGAGCGGCGCGGCCTCGGGCCCCGGCCCGCGCGGGGCACCACCGACTCCGAACTGCGCGACCGGTTCAGCCTCGACCTGCGGCGCGATCCGCTCTTCGCGGGCCTCTACTACGAGCAGGAGTCGTTCGACGGCTACCTGCGCGACCGCGACGTCTTCGACGCGGGTATCACCATCGAAGACAACCTGTCGCTGGTGGTCGACTACGCCCGCGGCCCCTCGATGTCGTACTCGCTGAACGCCCACGCGCCGTGGGAGGGCTACACCGTGACCGTCAACGGCACGGAGGGCCGGGCCGAGCTCACCGTGGTGGAGCGCGGTGCGGTGATGCTCGACGAGGAGGGCGACGTGGTCGTCGATCCGAGCGCGCGACCCGACCTGGTGGTCGACGAGGGTGCGCGCCCGGTGTCGGAGCGGCTCGTCGTGCAGCGGCACTGGGAGCCCGCCGCCGAGGTGGAGATCCCGCACGGGGCGGGCGGACACGGGGGCGGCGACGCGCTGCTGCTGCGCGAGGTGTTCGTCGGCGTCGAGACCGACCCGCTGGGGCGCGCCGCGACCTGGCGCGACGGTGTGCGATCCGTGGTGGTCGGGCTGGCCGGCAACCGTTCGCTCGAAACGGGACAGGCGGTGCGCATGGGCGAGCTCGACCTGGGGCCCGCTGCCCGCGACCTGCCGGGGGTGGGCGCGTGACCCGCACCCTCGTCACCGGCGGCGCCGGCCGGCTCGGCCGCAGCGTCGTCGCAGCGCTCGCCGCATCCGGACGCGAGGTGGTGTCGGTCGACCGGGTGAGCGCCGACGGGCTCCCCGCGGAGCAGATCGAGCTCGACCTGCTCGACCCCGACCGACGGGCCGGCCTCTTCGACCGGGTGCGCCCGCACGAGGTGGTGCACCTCGCCGCGATCCCGGTGCCGTTCGCGGCCCCCGAGGACGAGCTCTACGCGGTCAACACGGCGCTCGCCTTCGGCGTGCTCGGCGAGGCGCTGCGCGTCGGTGCCGGCTCGCTGCTCGCGGCCAGCAGCCCGACCGTCATCGGCTACGGAGCGCCCGGCGGCTGGGTGCCCTCGTACCTGCCGCTCGACGAGCAGCATCCGATCGCCCCCTGGAACGCGTACGCGCTGTCGAAGGCCGCGGTCGAGGAGCTGATGCGCATGGCGGCGCGGCGCGACGGCGACCGCATCCGCGTGGGCTCGTTCCGGCCGTGCTACGTGATCGCGCCCGAGGAGTGGAGCGGCGAGCCGACCCAGCAGGGTCACACGATAGGAGAACGTCTCGACCATCCCGAGTTCTCGGCGGTCGCCCTGTTCAACTACCTCGACGCGCGCGACGCCGGCGAGTTCGTGGTCGCGTGGCTCGACCACGCCGAGCAGGTGCCGAACGGCGAGGTGTTCTTCGTCGGTGCCCCCGATCCGCTCGTCCGCGGTTCGGTGCGCGACGCCGTCGCGGCGCACCTGCCGTTCGCGGTCGCCGCCGCGGCGGGGCTCGACGACGACGACCCCCTTTTCTCGAGCGCCCGTGCGGAGCGGCTGCTCGGATGGCGCGCACGACGCACGTGGCGCACCGAACTCGCGGAGGTGGAGAGTGAATGACCTGACGTTCGCCGACGGGGTGCTGTTCTTCCCGGTGACGGCGTTCGACGACGACGGAAGGGTGGATGCGGGGGCGACCGCCGCCCACATCTCGGCGCGCATCGCATCCGGCCCCGGTGGGGTGTTCGCAGCCTGCGGCACGGGCGAGTTCCACGCGCTCGCGCTCGACGAGCACGCCATCGTCGTGCGGGCTGCCGTCGAGGCGACGGCGGGCCGCGTGCCGGTCGTCGCCGGTGCCGGCGGGCCGCTCGGGCATGCCATCGCCTGCGTGCGCGCGGCAGAGGAAGCGGGCGCCGATGGCGTGCTGCTCCTTCCGCCGTACCTCGTCGAGGGCAACCAGGAGGGCGTCGTGGCCTACGCGGAGGCGGTGCTCGCGGCTTCCTCGCTCCCCGTGATCCTCTACCACCGCGGCGCCGGGCGCCTGTCGGTGGGATCCGTCGAGCGGCTGCTGCAGCATCCGCGGGTGGCCGGCATCAAGGACGGCGCGGGCGACATCGCGCTCGCCCAGCAGTTCGTGCTCGTGGCCGAGCGCCTCGAGCGCGAGGTGCTGTTCTTCAACGGCCTGCTGACGGCCGAGCTCAGCCAGGAGGCATACCGCGCCATCGGAGTCCCCCTCTACTCGTCGGCCGTCTTCGCGATGGCCCCCGAGATCGCGAACGCCTTCTACCGCTCGTACCGCGACGCCGACATCGCGGCGCAGCACCGCCTGCTGGACGGCTTCTACCGACCCCTCGTGGCCCTGCGCGACGAGACACCCGGGTTCGCGGTGTCGCTCATCAAGGCCGGCCTGCGGCTCGCGGGCGAACCGGTCGGCGCGGTGCGGCCCCCGTTGGTCGACCCCTCGCCGGCGCAGCTCGACCGGCTCGCGCGCATCCTCGCCGAGGGACGGCGGATCGCCGCGGCATGAGCGAACCGACGATCGAGAGCATCCGCGTCGGCCGGATCGGGGTGCCCCTCGCGCGCCCCTGGGGTGCGGATGTGACGAGCGTGACCGTGCTGCCGGTCGAACTGCGTTGCAGCGACGGGGTGACCGGCTACGGGTTCAGCTGGACCCCCGCGATCGGCGCGGGCGCGGTGCGCGCGCTGCTCGAGGAGGAGCTCGTGCCGTGGTGGACGGGTCGGCCCGCCGAGCCTCGCCTGTGGCAGGACGCGTGGGCGCACGTGCACGAGGCCGGCGGCGGGGGCGTGACGACGATCGCGCTCGCCGGGATCGACATCGGCCTGTGGGATGCCGCCGCGCGCCGGGCGGGCGTCGGCGCCACCGGGCTGCTCGGCCGCCGGCACACACGGCTGCCCGTGTACGGCAGCGGCGTCAACCTGCACTACTCGCTCGGCGAGCTCGTCGCGCAGGCCCGCCGCTGGGTGGATGCCGGGCACCGGGCGGTCAAGGTGAAGGTCGGCAAGCCCGATCCCCGCGAGGACCTCGACCGGATGCGGGCGGTGCGCGACGTGATCGGCCCGGACCGCGAGCTGATGATCGACGCCAACCAGCGCTGGGACCTGCCGTCCGCCGAGCGCGCGCTCGGCCTGCTGGCCGAGGTGCGACCCGCCTGGATCGAGGAGCCGCTGCGGGCCGACGACCTCGCCGCGCACCGCGAACTGCGCACGCGCATCGGCATCCCGATCGCCGTCGGCGAGAACCTGCACACCGTCTACCGGTTCCGCGAGGCGATCGACGCCGGTCTCGACGTGCTGCAGCCGAACGTCGTGCGGGTGGGAGGGGTCACCCCTTTCCTCGACATCGCGGCCGCGGTGAGGGATGCGGGAGCCGTGCTCGCTCCGCACCTGCTGCCCGAGATCTCCGCGCAGCTGGCCTTCGCGCTGCCCGAGGAGTGCTGGATCGAAGACGTCGAGGACGCGCGGTTCGCATCCCTCGGCGTGCTCGACGGGGCCCCGGGTCTCGTATTCGACGACGGGTGGGTGAGCGGCGGCGCGGACCGCGGCTTCGGCATCCGGTTCCATGAGGAGGATCGACAGTGACCGTGGTGGATCAGATCGTGCGGCGTGGGGCCGAGGCGGCACCCGGCTTCGCGGAGTCGCCGGCATCGGCGCGCGCCGCCCTGCTCGAGGCGATCGCCGACGCACTCGACGGTGGAGCGGATGCGCTGGTCGCCGTCGCGGGCGAGGAGACCGCGCTGCCGGAGGGCCGGCTGCGGGGCGAACTCGCCCGCACGACCGCCCAGCTGCGAAAGTTCGCGGGCGTCATCGTCGAGGGGTCCTACCTCGAGGTGGTCATCGACCACGCCGACGGCTCGGACGTGCCGCCCCGTCCCGACCTGCGCCGGATGCTGCGCCCGATCGGGCCGGTCGCCGTCTTCGCCGCCTCCAACTTCCCGTTCGCGTTCTCGGTCGCGGGTGGCGACACCGCGTCGGCGCTCGCTGTCGGCTGTCCGGTGATCGTGAAGACGCACCCCGGGCATCCGCGCACCTCGGAGACCACGGCCGCGCTCGTCGACCAGGCGGTCGCCGGGCAGGGGCTCCCGGCGGGGGTGTTCCAGACGGCCGCCGGATTCGAGGAGGGGCTCGAGCTGGTCGACGCCGATGCTCTCGAGGCGGTCGCCTTCACCGGTTCCCTGCGTGGAGGTCGAGCGCTGCTCGACCGCTGCACGGCCCGTCCTCGGCCCATCCCGTTCTATGGCGAGCTCGGCAGCCTGAACCCGGTGGTGGTGACCGCGGCGGCCGACGCGGCTCGCGGCGGCGAGCTGGCCGCCGGTCTCGCCGGCTCCTTCCAGCTCGGGGACGGTCAGTTCTGCACCAAGCCCGGACTCGTGCTCGTTCCGGCGGGCTCGGTGCTCGAGGCGCAGCTTCCGCAACATGTGGTCGCCGCCCATCCGCGGATGCTGACCGAGACGATCGCCGCCGGGTTCGAGACCGGTCGCGACCGCGCCGCCGCGGTGCCGGGCGTCGCGATCGTGGCGGGAGGCGCATCCGCCACCGCTCCCACGGTGCTGGCCGCCGACGCCGCGACCCTGCTCACGCACCGCGAACTGCTCGACGAGGTGTTCGGCCCCGTCACGGTGCTCGTGCGCTACGCCGACGAGGCCGAGCTCGATCGCGTGCTCGAGGCTCTCGAGGGGAGTCTCACGATGACCCTCCACGCCGAGCCCTCGGAAGACGTGCGCGGCCTCGCCACCTGGATGACGTCGCGCGCCGGACGAGTGCTGTTCTCGGGGTGGCCGACCGGGGTCGCCGTGTCGTGGGCGCAGCACCACGGCGGCCCGTGGCCCGCCACCAACACCCAGTTCACCTCGGTGGGCGCGACCGCCGTCCGGCGCTTTCTGCGACCCGTCGTCTACCAGGACGCGCCCGAGAGCGTGCTGCCCGACGCCCTCCACGACGCCAACCCGCTCGGCATCCCCCGACGGGTCGACGGACGCCTCGAGGTCTAGACGACCCCCGCGAAAGCCCGTCCGAGGGGCGACCCTCCGTCGCGCACCGACTCCAGGAAACGCCGCGCGATGAGGTCGAGGCCGTCCTGGTCGGGGTGGATGCCGTCGGGCAGCAGGTGCGCGTCGTCGGTGCCCAGCAACTGCAGGCCGTCGAGGTAGCCGAGCGCGGGATCGTTGCGCGTGGCGACCACGTCGGCGAGCAGGTCGCGGCTGCGGGAGAGGGTCAGCGCGGTGGCGTCGCCGGGGCGCGGCGTCCCCGTGATGCGCCCGTCGGGTCCGGCGCGGCCGGGCCCCGGGGTGTGCTCGAGGGCCGGGCAGCCGAACCCGCCCATCACCACCACCGGCGTGTGCGGCATCCGGTCCCGGATGAGGTCGAGGAACGCGTGGGTCGCCGAGGTGAAGGCGCGCTGTCGCATCGCATCCGCCGCGACCACGTTGACGCCGAGTTCGAGCGTCACCACGTCGGCGTCGAGTTCGCGGAGGCTGACCGCCGTCATCGGGTCGAGCTGGGCGTTGCCGCCGAATCCGAGGTTCGTCCACCGGATGCCGAGGTCGCGCCCCACGAGTGCCGGCCACGTCGAGCGGGCGTCGCGCGCCGTGCCGCCCTGGCTGATCGAGCTGCCGTGGTGCACCCAGTGCGGCCGGCTCGCTGCGGGCGCGGGCGCGGGCGACACCGCGGCGTCTCCGGAGACGCCGATCACGGCGACCGCCGCATCGACCGGCAGCCACACGACGACCTCGCGCTCGGCGCCGTCGCCGCCGAGCTCCAGGGTCAGTCGTTGCGGCGGCCGCGGCTCGCGCGTCCACGGGCCGTCGTGATGCTCCCGGATGACCCCCGTCGGCGACGCGGCCGCGCGGGCCACGATCTCGCCGTCCACCTCGGCCAGGAACTCGGCCGGATGCTCGGGGGAGTCGAGGTGCGCCATCACCAGCTGATCGACAGCCACCTCGATCGTCAACGTGCGCGCCGCGGTGCGCAGCGGCATCCGCACCCCCGACGTGAACGAGCCCAGGACGGCGAGCGGCTGGGGTGCGAGCCGACGCTGGTCGTGCAGCAGCCGCAACGGGCGCCATCCCTCGCCGTCGCGGACCACCTCGACCGCCCCGACGAAACGCGGCGCGGTCACGCGTGCGCCGAATCGTGACTGCCGGCGGAGATGTTGCGGATGAGGAGGATCAGCCAGGTGAAGATGAGCGCGAAGCCGATGATCTCGACCGCCGTCAGGTTGTAGATGCCGAGGAAGAAGAAGACGGCGGCCCCCAGCACCACCGCGAGGAAGCCGTATCCGACCAGCACGAACACGAGCGGGAGCCGCGGAACGATCCACCGGATCGCAGCCACCAGGCCGGCGAAGATCACGATGAGCCCGGTGGCGAAGGTGTTGTGCACCCACTCCACCCAGTCGACCCGGAAGACCCCGACGCAGGCGAGGAACACGCCCAGCGCGATGAGCGTCCACCGCAGCACCTCGATGCGGACGTGCTCGCGGCGGTCATCGGCCTCGCGCGGGTCGCTCGCGAGATGCCCGGTGGCGAGCTCGGCCGCCAGGTAGCTCGCGATCGCCGTGATGATGGCTCCGGCCACGATCAGGGTCAGATTGAAGGTGGCGCTCGACGCGTTGCCGCCGATACCCAGAGCGCTGATGTTCTTCTCCCACCACAGCGGATCCGTCGTCGAGAGCATGCTCGTGATCACGCCGAACACCAGGAACACGGCCAGCACCGTCGCCACGCGGGTGGTGGTCATGCCGGATGCCGACAGGTAGGCCGTGTAGCTCACGAGCGCCGTGCCGATGCCGACGATCACCGCGGAGCTGAACGGGAACACCACCGCCCCGATGAACGCATCAGCGAGCACGATCGACAGGCCCACCATGAGCAGCAGCGCGATCGCCGCGTGCGCGAGGGCGAGCGCCACGATGTTGAGCACGAGCCGCCACGTGGAGGTCTCGGGGCGCTGCCGCTGCGATGCGCCGGGCGAGGGCAGCAGGTAGCCGACCGCGAACACGACCGCCGCGAACGCCCCGCAGACGAACGCGACGATCGTGCCGAGCGAGTTCGGCCCGGAGATCGGCATCGAACGGCCGCCGACGAACAGCATCCCCACCAGGAAGCCGAGCACGAGAGCCGCGACGGCGACGTAGAGGGCACGCGATTCGGTGGTCGTCGCCGACGCCCCGATACGGGCGACGAGCGGGGCGTCTTTCTCGGAAGTGGTGGTCATGGCGCTCATTGTGCACCTGCCGGCCGCGCGGCGAACGGAACTCAGCGCTGCGTCTCGACCTCGACGATCGCGATCTCCTGGGTGGCGGTGTCACGATCCGCGGGGAGCGAGCTCGACAGGCGCAGCGGCCACCGTTCGGCGCGATCCCAGCGCACCCGGATGCGACGGGTGCGCAGGTAGAACACGGCGGCGAACCCTGCGGCCGCGAAACCGGACGCCGCACCCACAGCGATCGCCCACCTGGGCCCCGCGGCATCCGCGATCGCCCCGATCAGCGGCGCGCCGATCGGGGTACCGCCCATGAAGATCGCCAGGTACAGGGCCATCACCCGCCCGCGCATCGAGGGTGCCGTGGTGACCTGCACATACGCGTTCGCGGTGTTCATCATGGTGATGCCGGCGAAGCCGACGATCGCGAGCAGGATGCCGAAGCTGAGCGGCTCGGGCGCGAGCGCCGCCGCGCCGAGCGAGAACCCGAAACCGAGACTCGCGAGCGTGAGGGTGCGCAACCGAGGACGCTCACGGCGTGCCGCGAGCAGGGCGCCCGCCACCGATCCGACCGCGAGCGCCGACGACAGCCACCCGAACTCCTCCGGCCCCTCACCGAACTCGACCCTCGCCATGGTGGCCGTGTAGATGGGGAAGTTGTAGCCGAGGGTGCCGGTGACGAACACCATCGCGAACACGAGCAGGATGTCGGGCCGCCTGCGCACGTAGCGGAAGCCGGCTCGCATCTGACCCTTGCCCCGCGCCTTGCGGGTGAAGCCGGTGAACTCCGCCGGGCGGAGAGCAGCGATCGAGCCGAGTACCGCCAGGAAGGTGGCCGCGTTGATGATGAAGACCCAGCCGGAACCGACCGCGGCCACCAGCACGCCGGCGACCGCGGGGCCGATGAGGCGGGCGCCGTTGAACGACGCCGCATTGAGAGCGACAGCGTTCGACAGCGAGGCGTCGTCGACGAGCTCGCCGACGAATGCCTGCCGGGCGGGGGCGTCGAACGCGGCCGCGACGCCGAGCCCCAGAGCGAAGCCGAACACCATCCACAACTGCACGACGCCGAGCAGCGTGACGAGACCGAGCCCCAGCCCCAGGAACAGCATCGCCGTCTGGGTGACAGCGAGCACGTGGCGACGGTCGAACCGGTCGGCCACCCATCCGGTGACCGGCAGGAGCAGCAGCTGCGGCCCGAACTGCAGGGCCATCACGACACCGACCGCGACCGCATCGTCGTCGGTGAGCTCGGTGAGCACCAGCCAGTCCTGGGCGATGCGCTGCATCCAGGTGCCCACGTTCGAGACGAGCGCGCCCGCGAACCAGATGCGGTAGTTCCGTGTCGCGAACGAACGGAACATCTGACTCATCCCTTCCATCATGCCCCTCTTCTCCGGATGGGGCCCGGGCGGCGCTACGCTCGCATCGGCGAGGAGGCCACATGACCGAGACGACCCGAACGTCGCACACCTTCGTCGACGCGCACGGCGTGACGATCCACTACTACGTCTGGGCGGCGGCCGAGCCGCGCGCGGTGGTGCAACTGCTGCACGGCGTGGGGGAGTACGCCACCCGCTACGACCGGTTCGCGCGGGCGCTCGCCGCATCCGGCTACACCGTGTACGCCGACGACCACCGGGGACACGGCGCCACCGGACTCGAGCAGTGGGGCGGCGACCACGCGAAGCTCGGCAGGCTCGGCCCGGGCGGCGTGCGCGGTGCGATCGCGGCCATCCAGCAGCTCAGCGGCATCATCCGCGACCAGAACCCCGACCTCCCGCTGGTGCTGTTCGGCCACAGCCTCGGCTCGCTGTTCGCGCAGAAGATCATCGGGACGGATGCCGACGCGTACGCCGCCGTCGTGCTCTCGGGGACCGCCTACCGCACCCTCACCCGGATGAACGGCGGCGACCTCAACGCGAAGCACAAGCACCTCGGAACCACCGGCCACGAGTGGCTCAGCCGCGACCCGGAGGTGTGGGCGGCGTTCGCGGCCGACCCGCTCACCTTCGACGCCCAAGTGATCAAGCTGTTCGGGTTCGCCGACGCCATGCGGCTGCTCGGCACCCCGAAGAAGCTGTCGCGAGACCTGCCGATGCTCATCATGATCGGCGAGGAGGACCCGCTCGGCGGCCCGAAGAGCGTCGAACTGCTGGCCGACGCCTACCGGGGGCGCGGCTCGCTCACCGACGTGACCCTCACCGTCTACCCGGGCGGTCGTCACGAGATGCTCAACGAGACGAACCATGCGGAAGTGCAGGCGGATGTGGTGGCCTGGCTCGATGCGCGGTTCCCTGCTCGGTAGCCCGACCTCCGCATCCGCGGGACGCGGGTAAGGCGAACCTAACCCGACGCAACTAGGATGGTCGGGTGCATGGCGAGTTCAAGGTGCCGGGCGGCAAGCTCGTCGTTGTCGACCTCGACGTCGAAGACGGCCGGCTCGCGAACGTGCGGCTCTCGGGCGACTTCTTCCTCGAACCCGACGAGGCCCTCCCGGCGATCGACGCGGCGCTGACGGGCCTCGCATCCGACGCCGATGGCAAGGCGATCGCCGCCGCCGTGCAGGCAGCGCTCCCCGAGGACGCCGTGATGCTCGGGTTCTCGCCCGAGGCGGTCGCGACGGCTGTGCGTCGCGCGGTGCACCGCGCCACCACGTGGGCCGACTACGACTGGCAGCTGCTGCATCCGGGGCCGCTCGACCCCGCCACCCACCTCGCCCTCGACCAGGTGCTCGCCGAAGAGGTGGCCGCCGGCCGCCGCAAGCCCACCCTGCGCATCTGGGAGTGGGACCAGTCGGCCGTCGTCATCGGCAGCTTCCAGTCGGTGAAGAACGAAGTGGATGCCGAGAACGCCGCCAAGTACGGCTTCCCCGTGGTGCGGCGCATCTCCGGCGGCGGCGCCATGTTCATGGAGGCCGGCGCGATCATCACCTACTCGCTCTACGCGCCCACCGACCTCGTGCAGGGCATGAGCTTCGCCGACAGCTACGCCTTCCTCGACGACTGGGTCCTGGTCGCCCTCCGCAGCCTCGGCATCGAGGCCACCTACCAACCGCTCAACGACATCGCGAGCCCCGCGGGCAAGATCGGCGGGGCAGCCCAGAAGCGTCTCGCCGACGGCGCCGTGCTGCACCACGTGACCATGTCGTACGACCTCGACGCCGAGAAGATGGTGCAGGTGCTGCGCATCGGCCGCGAGAAGCTGAGCGACAAGGGCACCAAATCGGCCCAGAAACGCGTCGACCCGCTGCGCAGCCAGACCGGCCTGCCGCGCGCCGAGATCATCGACCGCATGATCGGCACCTTCCGCTCGCTGCACGGACTGCACGACGACGAACTCACCCCCGACGAGTACGCGCGGGCCGAGCAGCTCGTCGCCGAGAAGTTCGGCACCGACGAGTGGCTGTACCGGGTCCCGTGAGCCGCCTCGTCCACCTCGCCCGGCGACGCACGATCCTCGGGATCTCGCTCGCCCTGCTGCTCGTCGCCGCCGTGCTGGTGTCTGCTGTGGTCGGCCAGTTCTCGGTGAGCGCCTCGGAGGTGGTCGGCTCCCTGCTGCAGGCGATCGGCATCCCGAACTCGTGGGCACCCGACGACCCCACCGCCGAGGCGGCCCTCTGGGTGATCCGGTTCCCGCGGATCGTGATGGCGATGGCCGTCGGCGCCGCACTCGCCGTGGCTGGCGCGGTCATGCAGGCGATCTTCGGCAACCCGCTCGCCGAACCCGGCGTGGTGGGCGTCTCATCCGGCGCCGCCCTCGGCGCTGCCCTCGCGATCGTCACCGGTCTGCTCGCGTACGGCGAGTGGACCATCGCCGTGCTCGCCTTCGCCGGTGGCCTCGCCGCCACCCTGCTCGTGTACGGCGTCTCGCGGGCGAACGGCCGCACCGAGGTGGTCACCCTGCTGCTCACCGGCATCGCCGTGAACGCGTTCGGTGGGGCGGGGCTCGCGTTCCTGCTCTTCATGGCCGGCACCGCCAGCCGCGAGCAGATCGTGTTCTGGCAGCTGGGGTCGCTGTCGGGCTCACTCTGGCGGGAGGCGCTGCTCGTGCTGGTGGTCGCCGCGATCGGCACCGTGATCGCGGTGGCGCTCGGCCGCCGCTACGACATCCTGGCGCTCGGTGAGCGCAACGCCCGGCACCTCGGCATCGACGTGGAGCGCCTGCGGTTCTGGTCGATCGTGCTCGTCGCCCTGCTCACGGGTGCCGCCGTCGCGTTCGTCGGCATCATCGCGTTCGTGGGCCTCGTGATCCCGCACCTGATGCGCATGATCATCGGACCCTCGCATCGGGCACTGCTCATCTCGAGCGCGTTCGGGGGGGCCCTCCTGATCGTCGTCGCCGACCTGCTCTCCCGCACCCTCGTGCCCGGGGCGGAGCTGCCGATCGGCCTGCTCACCTCGCTCATCGGCGGGCCGTTCTTCTTCATCCTGCTGTGGCGGCAGCGGCGCGCATCCGGCGGCTGGGCATGACCGGCATCCGCGCCGAGCAGGTCTCGGTCGACCTTGGCGGGCGGCTCGTCGTGCACGACGTCGACCTCGAGGTGCCGACCGGCGAACTGCTCGCCCTCGTCGGACCGAACGGGGCCGGCAAGTCGACGCTGCTCGCCGCCATCTCGGGGGAGCGGCAGCCGAGTTCGGGCCGCGTGCTCATCGGCGAACGGGCGACCCACGAGTACGCGTCGCTCGAACTCGCGCGCATGAGGTCGATGCTCACGCAAGACAACGCGGTGAGCTTCCCGTTCCTCGTCTCGGATGTGGTCGAGATGGGGCGCAGCCCGTGGGCCCGCACCCCGGACCGCGAGCGGGATGCGGAAGCCATCTCGCAGGCAACCACCCGCACCGACATCACCCACCTCCTCGAGCGGCGCTTCACCGAGCTGTCCGGCGGCGAGAAGGCGCGGGTCTCGCTTGCGCGCGTGCTCGCCCAGGACACCCCCATCGTGCTGCTCGACGAGCCGACCGCCGCGCTCGACCTCCGGCACCAGGAAGACGTGCTGCGGATCGCGCGCGAACTGGCCGCCGAGGGTCGCACCGTGGTGGTGGTGCTGCACGACCTGTCGCTCGCCGGCGCCTACGCCGACCGGGTGGCACTGCTCGAAGACGGGCGGATGCGCGCCCTCGGCACCCCCGTCGAGGTGCTCACCGAGCAGCTCGTCTCCGAGGTGTACGCGGTCGACGTCGAGGTGCTCGTGCGCGACGGCCGCCCGCTCATCATCCCGAAGCGGCCCGGCATCCCCGGTCACTAGGGTCGAGGGCATGCCTCTCGCTCTCGTCACCGGTGCCGCGCGCGCGAACAGCATCGCCGCGGGCATCGTGCCCCGGCTCCGCGCCGACGGATGGCAGGTGGTCACCTCCGACCTGCGGGACGCCGACGTGGTCGCCGACCTGTCGACGCACGACGGGCCCGAGCGTCTCATCCGCGAGGTCAACGCGCAGCACGGCCCGATCAGTGCGCTCGTTCTGAGCCACGCCCACGACATCGAATCCGGCATCCTCGACACCACCGCCGAGAGCTTCGACCTGCACGTCGCCGTGAACGCCCGGGCCTCACTGCTGCTCACGGCCGCGTTCGCCCGCCAGGTTCCGGATGACGGCGGTGCGATCGTCGCCCTCACGAGCGACCACACGACCGGCAACCTCCCCTACGGCTCCTCGAAGGGGGCTCTCGACCGCATCATCATCTCCGCAGCCCGCGAGCTCGGCCCGCTCGGCATCTCGGCGAACGTGCTCAACCCCGGCCCGATCGACACGGGGTGGATGACCGACGAGGTGCGCGACACCCTCACCGGCCTGCAGCCGACCGGCCGGCTCGGTCGACCGGCGGATGTGGCGGGTGTCGTCGCGTTCCTCGTCTCGCCCGAGGGTCGCTGGGTGAGCGGCCAGCTGCTCAACGCCGACGGCGGCTTCTCGGCCCGCTTCTAGCGTGCGCGCGCGCCCGTCGAGCCGCGTAAGTTAACCCAGTGCCTTCCGTCCGCTTCGTCGCCATCGGCGATTCCTTCACAGAGGGCGTCGGCGACGAGCTGCCCGACGGGCGCGTGCGGGGCTGGGCCGACATCACCGCGCAGGGGTGGGCCGACGGCACCGGCGAGCCGGTCGAATACGCCAACCTCGCCATCCGCGGCAAGCTGATCCGCCCGATCGTCGAGCAGCAGCTGGAGCCGGCGCTCGCCCTGAAACCCACGCACCTGTCGTTCAACGGCGGCGGCAACGACATCCTTCGGCCCCGGGCAGACGTCGAGGCGATCGCCGACCTCTTCAGCCAGGTGCTCCGCCGCTGCGACGAGGAGGGCGTGACCCTCATCCTGCTGTCGGGCGCCAACCCGACCGGGCAGTTGCCCATGGGCCGCGTGATGAGCAGACGCGGCGACGTGCTCTCGGCCGCCGTCGAGCGCCGCATCGCCGATCGGCCCGACCTCATCCGGGCACTCAACTGGTACGACGCCGAACTCGGCACGCCGCCGTTCTGGTCCGAGGATCGCCTGCACATGAACTCGCGCGGGCACCACCGCGTGGCCGCGCGCGTGCTCGACGCGCTGTCCGTGCCTCGGCCGGACGCCTGGTGGAACCTGCCCGAGCTGCCCGACCAGGGGCGGCTGCGCGGTGCCCGCTACTACCGCGAGCATGTGGGGCCGTGGGTGAAGCGCCGCCTCACCGGCACCTCATCCGGCGACGGGCGCGAACCGAAGTTCGGCGGCGGGTGGGCGACCCTTCAGCCCGCATCCGGCGACCTCACGTAGCCTGGTGGGCATGCCCTGGTACGGATGGCTCGCGATCGGCGCCGTCGTCGTCGCGGCTCTCGCGATCGCCCAGTGGCGCGGCTGGATCGAGCTGCGCGGAGTCGACAGCAGCCGGGGCTCCGGCAACGGGATGTTCGGATTCGCCGACGAGGTCTTCCATCCCACCAAGCACGAGGCGATGAAGGACCTGGCCCAGCAGACCGAGCTGCCGGCGCCCGCACCGGCACCCGGCGACGGCCCGCTCGACCTCGACGCCGGTCGCGTGCGCATCGACCTCGACGACCGCGGCTAGCGTGGTGCGGTGACCTCCACCGAGCAGTTCGCGCCCCCGCCCGTGCCCCGTCCGGTCGACGCGCCGCAGCCATCCGACTGGAAGGGTGCGATCGGCTCGCTCGCCATCGGCGTCGGCGGTGCCCTCGTGGGTCTGCTGCCGTGGATCGTCACCGGGATGCGGTTGCCGCTGCAGAACCTGTGGGGGCGGCCGACCCTGCCCGAGGACATGCCGATCGCCTGGCTTCCGTTCAGCCAGTACCAGGTGACCCTGCTGCTCGCGCTCATGGTGGTCGGTGCCGCTGCTGCGGGGCTGGCTTCGCGCGTCCTTCGATCGCGTCTGCCGCGGAGGTCGATCCTGGCCACGACGGCGGGCCTGCTCTTCGTGCAGGTGGTCGCCACCGCACAGGCAGCGAACACGCTCGGCTCGGGGCTCGAGTCCGGTCAGGCGGGTGCGCTCTACCTGGCCGCGTGCATCGGGCTCGCGGTGGTGGGCATGCTGTTCGGCCTGCTGGTGCTGGGCCTGATCGCCCGCGGACCCCGTGCCGGAGCCGTTGTCGCCTTCACGCTCGCCGCGATCGCCGCGGGTTGGTGGCTCGACGGCCTCATCGCCCCGATCGGTTCCGCGGGCGCACGACCCGAGCTCGCATCCCTCCTGCTCGATGTCGCCCGCTGGGTGCCGCCGGTGCTGGTCGGCGCCGCGATCGCGTGGGGTGGCGTGAACACGGTGGGCCGGATCGTCGCCGCGGTGGCGAGCCTCCTGCTGCTGTGGATCGTGCCGGCGCTCGCGACCGCGGTCACCGCGGCTGTCGGCTCCCGCATCCTGCTGGGCGACCCGCTCGAGATGCTCGACTACGGGTGGGGTGTGTTCCGGATGGCCGTGGTCATGCCGGAGCTGGTGCTGCCGCCGCTCGTGGTCGCGGTGGTCACCGCCGCGGCCGGGCTCGGCGTGCGCGCGCTGCTGGCGCGTCGCCCCGGCTCAACGCTCGAGTAGCGCCTGGTACTCCGGATGCCGCTCGATGTAGGCGGCGATGAAGGGGCACTTCGCGACGACGCGGGTTCCCTCCTCCGCGGCCACCGCATCCAGCGCCGTCTTCGCGAGCAGTGAGCCGAGCCCGCGCTCCTGGATCGACGGATCCACCTCGGTGTGGGTGAAGGTGATGACCCCGGGCGCCCGCTGGTAGAGCGCCTTGCCGATCACCTCACCGTCGCGCTCGAGCACGAATCGGCTGCGTTCGGGAACGTCGACGACCTGATCTGCCATCCTCCGAAGCTATCCGACGGGTTCTTGCAGCGCTTGCACCCAGCCCTCGTCGACCCCGTCGGAGTTCGTGATCGCGAGCTGCACGGGGCCGGCGAAGTCGACGCCCGCGAGCGTGTTCGTCAGGGGTCCGGCGGCGCAGCTGATGGTGGCGCCGAGCAGGAGGCGCTGCTCCTCGCCGGCGGCCGCTGTGCGGAGTTCGTACTCGAGGGTGCTGCCGCGGCATTCGCCGGTCACCGTGATCCGGGCGCCTTGCGCCATCGTCGCGGGACCGGTGATCGACTCGCTGCTGGGCACGCCGCCGCCGGTCGTGAACACCACCGCGGCGATCTGGTCGGGGTCTTCCGTGTCGGGCATCGTGAGCGGGGGCGTGGTCGGTTCGGGCGACGGCGTCTGGGTCGGGGCGGCGGTGGTCGCACTCGGGGAGGGCTGCGGGTCGATGCCCACGGCGCATCCGCTGAGAAGCGCGAGGGTCGCGAGCGGGACGAGCAGGGATGCGGTTCTCCGGCGGCCGGTCATCCGCCCACGCTATCCCGCATCTCAAATCAAGGAGTCCAGCGCTCGAATCAAGGACTTCGGCGCTCGAATCAAGGACTCCACCGCTCGAATCAAGGAGCGGATGTGGCCAACGAGGCTGGTGGGCAACATCCACCACAGGAGCCACACGGACTCCTTGATTCGAGCGGTGAACTCCTTGATTTGAGAGGAGGGGGAGGAGGGGGAGGAGAACTGAAACCGAGGGGAGGGGAGGGAGGCGCAGCCGAGCGCAGCAGTAGGAACCGCGGCCCTACTCCGAGCCGCGCTCGATCACGCGCGTCGGCATCATGGTCACCTGCGAGGCGGTGCCGCCGTCGATGAGGTGCAGCAGCACGTCGACCATGCGCCGCCCCTGCTCGACGCTCGGCTGCTCGACGGTGGTGAGCGGCGGGCTCGACGACTGGGCTGCGTAGTCGTTGTCGAAGGTCACCAGGCCCAGATCCTTCGGCACCGACTTGCCGAGCGACCGGAGCACGTTGAGGGCACCGGATGCCATGAGCGAGTTCGCCGCGAACACCCCGTCGAGCTCGGGCTCGCGTGCGAGCAGCCGCCGCATCGCCGACTCGCCGCCTGCCGGGCTGAAGTCGCCGTGCTCGACCAGGTCGGTGGCGATGCCGGCGCCGTCGAGCGCCTGCTTCCAGCCTTCGAGGCGGTCGAGACCCGCCGACATGTCGTTCGGTCCGGCGATCGTCGCGATGCGTCGCCGGCCGCCCTCGATGAGGCGCAGGCTCACGTTGCGGGCCGCCTCCACGTTGTCGACGTCGATGTAGTACGCCGACGACCCCTCCTGGCTCATCGGCCGCCCGCCGAAGACGACCGGGATCGAGCGCGCGAGCTGCGTGTAGGAGCGGTCGTCGGAGTGGTGCGAGAGGATCAGCGCGCCGTCGACGTTGCCGGCCTGCAGGTAGCGGCGCGTCTTCTCGCCGTCCTTCTCGGCCGCGATGAGCAGGCTGAGGGTGTAGTCGGTGTCGGAGAGGTACATCGCGATGCCCTGCACGACGGTGGCGAAGTAGGGGTCGGCGAAGAACTTGGCCGTGTTCTCGGGGATCACCAGTGCGATCGACTGGGTGCGCCGGCTGGCGAGGATGCGGGCCGCCCGGTTGGGCACGTAGCCGAGCTCCTCGATCGCCTTGTTCACGGCGGCGAGCGCCTCGGGCGTGACTTTCGGCGAGTCGTTGATCACCCGCGAGACCGTCGACCGGGACACACCGGCAGCAGCGGCGACCATCTCCAGGGTCGGCGCTCCCCCTTGCGATTCCGGTGTCATCGGCGGATCCTCCTGGCCGGGTGCGGCCCGATCATCCTAAGCCGTGAGCGTTCTGGCGGAGTCGGCGATCGCGGCGAAGGCGTGCCCGGAGTCTTTGACGATGCGTTCCTGGGTGACGTAGTCGACGTAGACGATGCCGAAACGCTTCTCGTAGCCCCACGCCCATTCGAAGTTGTCCATGAGCGACCAGGCGAAGTACCCGCGCACATCCGCTCCCTCGTCGATCGCCGCGGCGACCGCATCCAGGTGACGTTCGAGGAAGGCGACCCGGTCGGCGTCGTGCACCTCACCATCCGCCGACACCTCATCGGGCCAGGCGGAGCCGTTCTCGGTGATGTAGAGGGCAGGCAGGGTCGGGTACTCGAGGCCGAGGCGCACGAGGAGCGCGCGGAGGCCGTCGGGGTTGATCTCCCAGCCCATGGCGGTCTGCGGCAGGTTGCGTGTCGGGGTGGTGATGAACTCCGAGCCGACGAACCACGACGAGGTCTTCTTGTCGGTGGGGGAGAGGCCCTTCGGGTGGCCCGCGGGCAGCGGATGCCCCGACACGTTGTCGTCGTGGTAGTGGTTCACCCCGAGGAAGTCGATCGGCTGCTTGATGATCGAGAGGTCGCCGTCGTGCACGAGCTCGTCGAAGCGGTGCGCGGCGACATCCTCGAGGAAGTCGACCGGGTACGCCCCGAGCAGCAGCGGTTCGAGGTAGGCGCGGTTCCAGAGTGCGTCGAGGCGCCGGGCCGCGTCGAGGTCGACGGGGTCGTTCGGGTCGTTCGGCACCGCGTTAGTGAGGTTGAGCGTGATGCCCAGCTTCTCGGCGCCGCGCGCCCGCAACTCCTGCACGGCGAGGCCGTGGGCGAGGTGTTGGTGGTGCAGCGCGGCGAGACCGGCCCGCGGCTCCTGGCGGCCGGGTGCGTGCTCGCCGCCGGCGTACGCGATGAGGGATGAGCAGAGCGGCTCGTTGAACGTCGTCCAGTGGGTGACCCGGTCACCGAGCGCGTCGTGCACGGCGACCGCGTAGTCGAGGAAGCGGTACGCGGTGTCGCGGTTCGCCCATCCGCCGGTCTCCTCCACCGCCTGCGGGAGATCCCAGTGGTAGAGGGTCAACCAGGGAAGGATGCCGTTCTCGTGCAGCTCGTCCACGAGCCGGCTGTAGAAGTCGATGCCCTTCGCGTTGACGGGTCCGTCGGCCGGCTTGACGCGCGCCCAGCTCACCGAGAAGCGGTACGAGTCGAGGCCGAGCCGCTTCATCAGCTGAACGTCCTGCGGCATCCGGTGGTAGTGGTCGACCGCGGGGTCGAGGGTGTCGCCGTGGGCGACGTTGCCGGGTGTGCGCGCGAAGTGGTCCCAGATGGAGTCGAGTTTGCCGTCTTCGTGGGCGGCGCCCTCGATCTGTGCGGCGGCCGTCGCGGCACCCCAGAGGAACCCGGCCGGCCAGTTGAAGCCGTCCGGCAGATCCAGCGCCATCAGCCCTTCACCGCCCCGGACATGATGCCCGCGATGAGCTGCTTGCCCGCGAAGAGGAACAGGATCAGCAGCGGGATGATCGAGATGATCGCGCCGGCGAGCACCATCGAGTAGTCGGGGGTGTGGCCACCGGATGCGTTGAGGGCGGCGAGCGCCGTCTGCACGCTCGGGTTCTTCGGGCCGAGCACGAGCAGCGGCCAGAGGAAGTCGGTCCACGCGGCCATGAACATGAAGAGGCCGAGCACCGCCATGGCGGGCCGCGCGGCGGGCAGTGCCACATGCCAGAAGGTGCCCCACATCGACGCGCCGTCGACGCGTGCCGCCTCGATCAGCTCATCCGGGATCACATCCACCAGGTACTGCCGCATGAAGAACACGCCGAACGCGCTCACCAGGCCGGGGATGATCACGGCGCCGAGGGTGTTGGTGAGCTTCAGCTCCGAGACGAGCATGAACAGGGGGATGATGCCGAGCTGGGTGGGGATCGCCATCGTCGCGATGACGGCGATCATGAGCGGGTCGCGGCCCTTGAAGCCGAGCTTCGCGAAGGCATAGCCGGCGAGCGTTGAGAAGAACACGACCGCGACGGCGATGGTGCCCGAGATGATGATCGAGTTGATGAGCGCCTTGGCGAAGTCGACCGTCTGGAACGCCTTCACCACGTTCTCGAGGAAGTTCGGCCCCGGGATCACGACGGGCGGCACGGCGTTGATGTCGGATGCCTGGCGGCTCGCCATCACGAACGACCACCAGAGCGGGAACACCGCACCGAGGAAGAAGGCGCCCAGCAGGCCGTAGGTCAGCCATCCGGGCTTGTCGTAGAAGCGCGCCTTGCGCTTCTTCACGGCGCGCTCCTCGGTGGTGGGGATGTGGAGGTGGCTGCCCGACTTGGGGCTCAGGGTCGTGGTCATCGGCGTGCTCCGTTCGCGTTCACCGCGGCGCGTTTCGGGAGCCGGATGTTGCGCTTGATGTCCTGGGAGGCGATCGTGCGCGAGATCGCGTAGTTGATGAGGCCCACCAGGATGATGATGAGGAAGAGGATCCAGGCGGTCGCCGCTGCGCGGCCGAAGTCCCGCCGGGGGAACGCCATCTCGTAGAGGTAGAGCACGATCGTCTGGAACTGGCGGTTGGATCCGCCGTTCGACTGGCCGTCGAAGAGCTTCGGCTCGGTGAAGATCTGCAGGCCGCCGATGGTCGAGGTGATGATGACGAAGATCATCGTGGGCCGGATCATCGGGATGGTGATCGACCAGAAGCGGCGGGCGCGGCCGGCGCCGTCGAGCGACGCCGACTCGTAGATGTCACGCGGGATCGCCTGCATCGCGGCGAGCAGGATGAGCGCGTTGTATCCGGTCCAGCGCCAGTTGACCATCGTCGCGATGGCGACGTGCGACGGGAACGGGTCGAAGCCCCAGCGGATCGGCTCCAGGCCGAGGGCCTCCATGGCGCCCGTGATGGGTCCGCCGAACTGGTTGAAGATCTGGGTGAAGATGACGGCCACGGCGACGGGCGCGGCGATGTACGGGAGCAGGATGCTCATCCGCCAGAACGTGCTGGCCCGGATGGCCTGGTCGAGCACCGCGGCGATGACGGTCGCGATGATGAGCTGCGGGACGGCGGACAGCAGGAAGATGCTGATCGTGTTGCCGAACGCGTTCCAGAAGAACGGGTCGGTGAGGGTGGTGACGTAGTTGTCGAGGCCGACGAAGTCGCCCTGGCCCTTCAGCAGGTCCCAGTTGTAGAGCGAGACGTTGACCGTGTAGATGATCGGGAACAGGCCGAGCACCGCGAACATCAGGAAGAACGGCGAGATGTAGAGGTACGGCGAAGCCTTGTAGTCGAAGTTCGCGAGCTTCTGCCGGAACGTCAGGCGGCTGCCTGTGCGCCGTGCGTCGAGTGTGCTCATCGTGGGCCTATCTGGAGAGCGTGCGTGCAAGGGTGATGGGGTGAGCGGCCCCCGGGGATGTGCCCGGGGGCCGCTCCGAGTGGATCTGGTTACTGCTTGACCAGCTGGTCGAACAGCACCATGGCGGCATCCCAAGCGGCAGCGCCATCCGTGATCTCGCCCTGGCTGATCTGGTCGAGGACCGGCCCGAAGACGTTGTCCTGGATGACCGAGTCCTCCGGGCCCTTGACCTGCGCGACGACGCCCTTGGCGCGGTTCGTGAAGATCTCGCCGACCGGTGCGTCGTTGAAGAACGCGTTCACCGAGTCACCGACGAGCTCCTGGCCCTCGATGGTCGAGGGGAACGGACCGGCGGCCTCGAAGGCGGCAGCCTGCTGGGCGGGGGCGGCGAGCCAGAGCGCGAGGTCGGCCGCAGCCTCCTTGTGCTCCGACGACTCGGAAACACCGAGGAACGCGCCACCCCAGTTGGCTGCGCCACCGGGCAGGACGTCAGCGAAGTCCCAGCCGGTGCCGGTGGTGCCGGCGTCGTAGTAGCCGCTCACCACGCCGAGCATCCAGGACGGGCAGGTGTAGACCGCGAAGTCGTCGGCCTTGGCCTGGTCGCCGACACCCCAGCCGGGGAGGCCGGCGCCGATGTTGGCGTTCTCGACGATGAGGTCGAGCTGACCCTGCAGCGCCTTGTTGTCCTTGACGTTCAGCGTCGTGCCGTCAGCCTTGTAGTAGCCCTCGTCCTGCTGGTTCACGAAGGAGTTCCAGAAGAACGACGGGTTGTGGTAGAACGCCTTGCCGGTGGCGGCGGTGTACTTCTGGCCGAACTCGAAGAACGACTCCCAGGTGGCGTCCTCGCCACCGATGGCCTCGGCGAAGCCCTCGCGGTCGCCGGGCAGGCCGGCCGCCTCGAAGAGGTCGCCACGGAAGCAGAGGCCCTGCGGTCCGATGTCGAGGCCCGCGCCGAAGACGCGTCCGTCACCGTCGGTGCCCTGGGCGTACTTCCAGTCGAGCCAGTCGCTCTTGTTGTCCTCGATGCCGTAGTCGCGCAGGTCGACGAACGCGTCGGAGACCTCGCGGATGGTGGAGAGCCAGCCCTCCTCGATCGCGACGACGTCGCTGAGGCCGGTGCCGGCGGCGATCTTCGCGTATGCGTCGTCGCGTGCCGCGCCGCCGTTCTCGAGGTTGGTCGCCTCGATCGTGACGTTGGGGTGCTCTTCCTGGTAGGCCTCGTAGTTCACGTCGATACCCATGGTGCCGAAGGTCGTGATGGTGAGGGTGATGGGCTCGTCGCTGCTCGGCTCGTTGCCGCCCGTCTGGCACCCGGTGAGAACCAGGGCGAGGGAGGCGGTGCCGGCGATCGCAGCGACAGTGGCGGTGCGTCGTGAGAACTTCACGGTCACTCCTTTGTGTGCGTGGATGGGATTGATCTCTGTGGGAGCGCTCCCACGATCGGGCTGTGGGAGCGCTCCCACGAAATCGTTCGCCAGACTACGCAGGCAATTCCGAGGCTGTCAACACGGAATTCGGCAACGAAATGGCAACGACGGAAAAGCCCTGGTCAGAGGGATGTGATTCCCGAGATCCGAGACGGTGGGAGCGCTCCCATATGGCGAGGTGTACCCCACCGTCGACCCCCGGAAAAGGGACGGCATCCGGGGATTTCGGAGGGACCGGCGGTACGATACGGCAGTGGCAATCCAGGAGACCGAGCGCATCGACACAGCACCCCCGCTGACGCGCCCGCGTCGCTCCAGCCGGCGGGTGCGCCGCCGCCGCACCATCCTCATCGTCGTCGCAGCAGTCGCCGTCGCACTTATCGTCGCAGCCGTCATCATCGTGCCCCCGATCGTCAGCCGGGCCGCCGCCGTCAGCCGCTACGACGCAGCCGCCGGCCAGGTGGCGGAACTCCGCACCCAGCTCGACGACGCCTACACCGCATCCGGCGGAACCGGCTCACCCGCCGCATCGCTCGACCAGGCCGACGCCATGATCGCAGCAGGCAGCCCCCTCATCACCGCCGACGCCGCCGCCGCATTCCAGACCGCACTCGACGACGCATCCGCCCAACTCGGCGGCGACCAGAGCAGCATCCTCACCCGCCCCGCCCTCGACACCGACACCGCCACCATCGCCGAACTCGACGCCGAATCGGCCATCCTCGAAGGCGGCCTCGACAGCCTCAAAGCGAGCGTCGCCGACGCACCCGACAAGGTCGCCGCCGCAGCCCAGAGCATCGCCACCGGATGGGACGGCCTCCGCACCGCCGTCATGACACAAGGCATGAACCTGCTCGACGCCTACGCCGACGCCGAGAAACCCACCGAAGACGCCCTCTACCAGGCGCTCACCGCCTTCCAAGAAGCGCCCGCCGACCAGGCCGCCGCCGCCCTCGCCGCCGCCACCACCGCATCCGACGCCGTCAAAGCCAACGCGCAGGCCTACCGCGACCAGATCACCGCCGCCGCAGCCGGCAAAAGCACCCAACCCGCCGGTGGCAGCGTCGACGCCCAACTCGAATACCTGCAGACCTACTGGCAGACCTACAACCTCGCCGAATGGGGCAACTACAACCCCCTCGGCGGCGACTGCGTCAACTTCACCAGCCAAGGACTCATCCACCGCGGATGGCAGATGGACGACCAGTGGAAGTCCCCCGGAGCAAACGGCATGGCCAGCAAGCCCTGGATCTCCACCACCGCCATGGAGGCCTACCTCAAAGGCCAAGGCTTCGTCTCCAACGACAACGACCACCTCGACCGGGTGCGCCCCGGCGACGTCGGCATCTTCGACTGGGGCGAGAAAGGCCCCGGCGTCGACCACACCATGACCGTGTCGAAAGTCGAATACACCGCCGACGGCCCCATCGTCTACTTCGTCAGCCACAACTCCGACGGCGACTACCGCGAACTCCAGTACACCCTCTTCACGCAGCACCAGAACTCGAAGGTGCGGATCTACTCGATCCCGTAGCTCGGGCGCGGGGTGGGCGGATGCTTCCGGCGCCGCATGCCCTCGCGTGGCGCCGCTTCCCGTCGCCGCGCTCCCGCCAGACCCGGTGCCAGCGCCTCGCGCACAGCGCGGCCACCCTGCTTCGCTCGCGTCCACCGGCCGAGGTGGTTGAGGAGCGCCGCCGAAGGCGACGCGTCTCGAAACCGCCGCCCCTAGCCCAGCGCCGCGTCGACGATGCGCTTCGCCTCCTGCTGCACGAGCGCCAGATGCTCCGGACCGCGGAACGACTCGGCGTAGATCTTGTACACGTTCTCGGTACCGGAAGGGCGCGCCGCGAACCAGGCGTGCTCGCTCGTCACCTTCACCCCACCGATGGCGGCGCCGTTGCCGGGAGCATGCGAGAGGCGTGCGGTGATCGGGTCGCCGGCGAGCTCGGTCGCGGTGATGTCGTCGCCCGACAGCTTGCCGAGCCGCGCCTTCTGTTCGGGCGTCGCCGCCGCATCCACCCGCGCGTAGGCGGGGTCGCCGAACTCGGCGGTCAGCTCGCGGTACAGCTCCGACGGGCTCCTGCCGGTGACGGCGCGGATCTCGGCCGCCAGCAGCGCGAGCAGGATGCCGTCCTTGTCGGTCGTCCACGCGTTGCCGTCGAGGGTGAGGAAGCTGGCGCCGGCGCTCTCCTCGCCGCCGAAGCCCACCGACCCGTCGACGAGCCCCGGCACGAACCATTTGAACCCGACCGGCACCTCCCAGAGGCGACGGCCGAGGGACGCCGCGACCCGGTCGATCATCGAACTCGAGACGAGCGTCTTGCCGATCGCCGCATCCGGACGCCAACCGGGACGGTTCGCGTACAGGTACTGGATGGCGACGGCCAGGTAGTGGTTCGGGTTCATGAGCCCGCCGTCGGGGGTGACGATGCCGTGGCGGTCCGCGTCGGCGTCGTTGCCGGTGAGGATGTCGTAGTCGCCGGCGCGGGCGACGACGGATGCCATGGCCGAAGGCGACGACGGGTCCATGCGGATCTTGCCGTCCCAGTCGAGCGTCATGAACGACCACGCCGGGTCGACCCGCGGGTTCACCACGTCGAGGTCGAGCCCGTACCGTTCCGCGATGAGCGCCCAGTAGGAGACGCTCGCCCCGCCGAGCGGGTCGGCGCCCAGCTTCAGCCCCGAGCCGGCGATCGCATCCATGTTCAGCACGTTCTTCAGGTCGTCGACGTACTGGCCGCGGAAGTCGTAGCTGTCGACCCCCGACGGCTCCGAGAAGCGCACGTCGCGGTTGCCGCCCTCGATGATCTCGTTGGCGCGACCCGCGATCCAGTTGGTGGCATCCGAGTCGGCTGGGCCGCCGTGCGGCGGGTTGTACTTGAAGCCGCCATCGCGGGGCGGGTTGTGGCTGGGGGTGATGACGATGCCGTCGGCCTGCGGCTCGCCGGGGTGGTCGGTGTTGTGCCGGATGATGGCGCGGCTGAGCGACGGGGTGGGCACGTAGTCGTCGAACTCGTCGGCGATCGCGTGGATGCCGTTCGCCTCGAGCACTCCGAGCGCCGTCGTCTGGGCGGGCGCGGAGAGCCCGTGGGTGTCGGCGCCCACGAACAGCGGGCCCGTGATGCCCTGCGCCGTGCGGTACTCGACGATCGCCTGTGTGATGGCGGCGATGTGCGTCTCGGTGAACGCCCCGTCGAGGCTCGAACCGCGATGCCCGCTCGTACCGAACACGACCCGCTGCGCCGGGTCGCTCAGGTCGGGTGTGCGTTCGTAGTACGCCGCGACGAGTTCCTTCACATCGATCAGGTCGGACGCTTGAGCCGGGGTTCCTGCGCGATCGGTCATGCTCCCCAGTCTGGCACCGCGACGCCCGCGCGGAAGGGGGAGCGGCTGCGCCTCAAATCCGGGTGAGCACCTGCGTGGCCGCGAGATACCCCTCGGTCACGATCGGCCCGAGGGTGGCGCCCGCGCCCGGGTAGCCCTGACCGGTGGCGGATGCGGCGCAGTTGCCGACCGCGAAAAGGCCGGGGATGACGCTGCCGTCCGGTCGGAGCACCTCGCGCCGTGGGGTGGTGCGCGGTCCGCCCTTCGTGTCGAGCGTGCCGAGCGCGAGGACTGCGGCGTGCAGACGGCCCGAGGTGTCGAGGCGCCGCATGAGGGGGTTGGGGCCGTCGCCGTCGCCGAACCGGGTGCTCACGTAGCGCTCGAACGGGGTGCCGCCGCGCTGGAAGTCCTCGTCGACGCCGGCGTCGGCGAGGTCGCCGAAGCGCTCCAGAGTGTTGCGGAGGTTCTGGAGGAAGTCCTCATCGAGGCGCGCGTTGCCGACACGCGATCCCAGTTCGTCGAGCTTCGCGTCGATCGCGCGTGCGAGTTCCTCGAGGCCGTCGGCGGACACCACCCAGTAGGGGTCGACGCCGGCGGCCGGCACCGGGTTGCCGAAGCGGTCGATGCCCCAGCGGTCGGCCACCTGTTGGTCCCAGATCGCGATGAGGGGCATGTTCGGGTAGCGCAGCTCGACCGGGTCCCAGTTCGACATGACGCGGCCGTGCTCGTTGTAGGGCGCCTTCTCGTTGACGACCCGTCGACCGGCGCGGTTGACCTCCACCATGCCGTCGCCGAGCACGTAGAAGCTCGACATGAAGGTGTCGGGTTCGCGTTCCATCCGCTCGGTGTTGATGGCGACGGTCCAGGCTTCGGAGAGGTCGCCGAGCTGCACGCCCAGCCCGAGTCCGATCCGCAGGAAGTCTCCCGTGTTGCTGGGTGCGGCGCAGCCTCCCATGAACGGCCCGTTCAGGAACTGCAGCCGGTACTCGGGGTTGTGGGTGAAGCCGCCGCTCGCGAATACGACGCCCGCGCGTGCGGCGATGCGCCGTGTTCCGGCCGGCGTGGAGACTTCGACTCCGACGACGGCGCCGTCGTCGTCGACGACGACGTCCTCGACGGTGTTCTGGAGGCGGATCTCGGCACCGTGCCGCTGCGCCCCGGCGGCGAGTCGATCCACGAGCACCTGGCCGCCGTCGGCCGCGCCGAGGGTCTGGGCCTCGTACAGGGTGCGGCCGACCGGCTGGAGGTTCTCGGGCCGGTGCCCCTGGTAGTCGGAGATCCCGAACGGCGACGGCGCGAGCCACATCGCCCCGACTCGCTCGAGCTCATCGTGGGCGAGTGGCGCGTTCTCGCAGAAGGTGAGCAGCATCTCGTACTCCCACTCGGGCAGGCCGAAGCGGGGCGCCTCGGGGTTGTAGAGGGTGGGGCGGCCGATCCGGGCGAGGAAGCGGATGACGTCTTCGGGACGGTCGTCGATGCCGGCTTCGCGCATGTGCCGGTTGCCGGGGATCCAGAGAGCGGCCGCGGACTTCCGCGTTGTGCCGCCGATCCTCTCAGCTTTCTCCAGCACGATGACGGAGGCGCCGCCTTCTGCGGCGATCGCTGCGGCGCTCAGTCCTCCCGCGCCGGTCCCGACGATGACGACATCCGCCTCCTCGTCGAAGGGCTGGCGCGAATCTGCGGTCATCGGTGCTCCTTTGCTCCGGTCGGGATGCGGGGGTTGTGTCACTTTGCGAACACTTCCGTGCATATATTGACGAGTGTGCTCTCGGTGCGTCATGCTGTCAAGGCCGACGGCAGCCACCTCAAGCATGGTGCCCGACGCCCCTCGCACCCTGGAGGGCCCTTGCGCATAGAGGCGCTAATCCGACGATCGGAAGGAAACAACGTGGTTTCGAAGATCTGGGGGCCGGCCCTGGCCCTCACCACAGCGGCAGCACTCGTTCTCACGGGCTGCGCCCCGGGAGACACGGATGGCGGCGACGGCGGCGACCCCGCCGGCACGTTCACCATCTACGCGAGCCTGTCCCTCACCGGCCCGCTCGCCGGCTCCTCCAAGGCACAGCAGGAGGGCCTCGAGATCGCCGTCGACAGCATCAACGCCGACGGCGGAATCAACGGCGAACAGGTCGAGCTCATCGTCGCCGACGACCAGCTCGACCCCACCAAGGCCGTCACCCTCCTGCAGGAGCAGCTCGACAAGGCCCAGCCCGACCTCGTGATCCACGGCGTCTCCAGCGCGGTCTCGCTCGCCATGCTCCCGCTGCTCACCCGCAGCGAGGTGCTGTCGATCGGCAACACCTACGCCAACGCCATCAACGACCCCGCCACCTTCCCCTACGCATTCGGCACCAACCCGGTCGTCGCTCTCGACCCGGAGGCCGCCGCCGAGCTGTTCGCCGACGAAGGCTACGAGAAGGTCGCCTACCTCGGCGCCAACGACGCCCTCGGCCAGAGCATCGCGGAAGCGTTCGGCGAGGTGCTGCCTGACGCCGGCTTCGACCTCACGCAGGAGAGCTACGCGCCGACCGATCTCGACATGACCGCCCAGCTGCAGCGACTGCAGGCGAGCAACCCCGACGTCCTCGTCATCCAGGGCTACGGGACGGCCGCCGGCTACGCGCTCGAGAGCCGCACCAAGCTCGGCTGGGACATCGTCACCTACGGCGACGGCGGTCTCGGCAACGGCAACAACCTCGCCCTGATCAGCAGCGAGGACGACTGGAACAACCTCTTCCTGCGCGTCTTCGCCATCAACACCACCGAGCGCGAGGTCACCGGAACCGCCGCATTCGAGTTCCTCACCAGCGAACTCACCAAGCGAGGCAGCTCGTTCGACCAGCTCATGCAGCTCTACGCGCACCAGTGGGATGCCGTGCACGTCGTCAAGCAGGCCGTCGAGCAGGCGGATGCCAAGGACGCCCCGTCCGTGGCCGAGGCGCTCGTCAACCTCGAACCGCTGAGCGGTGAGTCGCCGTACATCACCTTCCCCGAGTTCCGCAGCTACACGACCGACAACCACTTCAGGAACCTGAGCACCGACGCCTACATCGTCGTGCGGCCCGGGCCGGTCGTCGAGGGCACCATCGAGTCCATCGAGTGATCGGGTCGCCGCCGGCAGGATCCCGACCCTGCCGGCGGCCACCCCATCCGAGTGGTCCCGACGACAAGGACAACCATGATCACCACCCTCTGGGCCGGTCTCTCGATCGGCGCCGTGTACGCCCTCGTCGCGATCGCGTACAACATCGTGTTCGTCGGTACGCGCGTGTTCAACTTCGCGCAGGCGTACATCCTGATGATCGGCACGTTCATCGCCGTCGAGGCGGCGACACGATTCAACCTCCCCCTCATCGTGGCGATCGTCGTCTGCGCGGCCGCCGGCGCCCTCATCGGCGCGGTCGAGGAGATCGTCGCCGTGCGTCGACTCGCACGCACCGGGAGCCACAACGAGCTCGTCACAACGCTCGGGATCGGCGTCATCCTCTCCGGCATCGCGCTGCTGGTCTGGGGTTCGGAGCCGCGGAGCGTCCCCTACCTCAAAGAGTTCGGCGTCCTCGAAGTGCTCGGCGGGCGAATCACCATGGGTGAGCTCCTGCTCATCGTCGTCGCCCTCGTGGCGGGCGTCGGCGCCTGGGTGCTCAGCACGCGCACCTCGATCGGCCTCACCGCCCTCGCCACCTCAGAGGACCGCGACGCGGCGATGCTGCGCGGCATCAACGTGCGCTGGCTCGCGACCGGAGCATTCACCCTCGCCGGCGCCCTCGTGGGCGCGGTCGCCCCACTCGTCGCCACCAAGACCTACGCCACCTACCACCTCGGCGAGGGACTCGCCGTGAAGGCGTTCCTCGTGCTCGCCCTTGGCGGCTTCGGGAGCTTCCTCGGGGCACTGCTCGCGGGCAGCATCGTGGGGGTCCTGGAGATGTTCGCTGCGCGCTACCTCGGCAGCGAATGGCAGAACATCACCGTCTTCGTGCTTCTGCTGATCGTGCTTCTCGTCCTTCCCCACGGGTTGTTCTCGCGGGGCAAAGCGCAAGAGAGGGTCGTCTGATGCGCATCGGCCTGCGACGCTACCTGACCGCCCCGTTCTGGATCATCCCGCTCGTCGGCGCCCTCATCGTCCTCGCGCTCCCCCTTCTCGGGGCCGCTCCCGCGGTGCTGCGGGTGATCGTCTCGATCTGCCTGCTCGCCCTCCTCGTCGTCGGTCTCAACGTCACCTTCGGCTACAGCGGCGAACTGGCGCTCGGGCAGTCGGCGCTCTACGCCGTCGGCGCCTACGTGGCCGGCTACCTCGCCATCCAGAAGTTCGACCTCTCGGTGACGTTCTTCGTCGCGCTGATGTCCGCTGCGGTCGTCGGGCTGCTGACTGGAGTTCCGGGCCTACGACTCGGCTCGTGGTCGATGGCGATGGTCACCTTCTTCCTGGTGCTGCTGGTCCCGGATGTGGTGACCCTCCTCACGGAGCAGCTCGGCGGCCCGTCCGGACTCACCGGCATCCCGCTCCCGGTGCTCTTCGGAGCGAAGCTGACCACCGCCGGCTACTACTCGCTCGTCGTCACGGTGACGATCGTGTTCTTCGCCGCAGTGCGCAACTTCATCGTCTCCCCGCACGGGCAGGCCCTCAGGGTCATGCACGAGAGCCCGGTGCTGGCGCGCTCGCTCGGCTTCTCGGTGACACGGCTCAAGCTGACCGCGTACCTGATCGGGGCGATCCCGGCGGGGGCGGCGGGTGCTCTCTTCGCCTACCAGGACGGCTACATCTCGCCCACCTCGTTCGGACTCTCGATGGCGATCGTCATCCTCGCCGGCAGCATCATCGGCGGCAGCGCCAGCATCTACGGCGCGCTCGTCGGCGCAGCCATCATGGTGATCGGACCGCTGCGGGCCACCGGCGTGCAGCAGTTCTCGCTCATCATCTTCGGACTGCTGCTGCTTCTCGGCGCGCTGTTCTTCTCCGGCGGGATCGCGCAACTGTTCCGCACCCTGGTGAGGCGGTACCTCGTGCGTGATGAGGTGCTCCCCGACGCCCAGGCGGCGGTGCCCTCCGACGAGCTCATCTCGCGACTGCGCGGGGAGACGCTCGTGGTGGAGCAGCTGGTGAAGCGGTTCGGAGGCAACACGGCGCTCGATGACGTCTCGGTCACCTTCGCCGCCGGCACCGTGACGGGTCTCATCGGGCCGAACGGCTCCGGCAAGACGACGCTGCTCAACATCGTCTCCGGGTTCTACCGCCCCACCGCGGGCAGCATCCGGCTCGAGGGCGACGACCTCGGCTCGCTGCAGCCGCACCAGGTCGCCCGTCGCGGGGTGGCCCGCACCTTCCAGACCCCCGTCATCCCGAAGGGCCTCACCGCCGCGGAGTCGGTGGCGATCGCGATGCAGAGCGCGCACGGGGTGTCCCTCCCCGCCGCGGTGCTCCGGCTGCCGGGTTACCGCAGGACGATCCGGCGACACCGCCAGGAGGCGCTCGAACTGCTCGCGCTGCTCGACATCGCCCACCTCGCCGACGTCGACGCCTCGGCGCTGCCGCTCGGCACGCGACGGCTCCTGGAGGTCGCACGGGCGCTCGCCGCAGACGCGAAACTGATCCTGCTCGACGAGCCCGCATCCGGCCTCGACCAGGGCGAGGTGGAGGAGCTCGCGAACCTCATCCGCAAGCTCCGTGCCTCCGGCGCCACGATCGTGCTCGTCGAGCACAACTTCGAGATGGTCATGTCGGTCGCCGACCACGTCTACGTGCTCGACACGGGGCGGATCGTGTCGTCCGGCGACCCGGATCAGGTCCGCAACGATCCGCGGGTCACCGAGGTCTACCTCGGCACGGCCTTCGCCGAGAAGGAGCAATGATGGCCGGACTGTCGATCAGGTCGCTGTCCACCGGCTACGGGCAGATCCAGGTGATCCGCGAGCTGTCGCTCGAATGCGGTGCCGGCGAGATCAGCGCGGTGCTCGGACGCAACGGCGCGGGCAAGACGACGCTGCTGTCGGCCATCGCCGGTCTCATCGGGTCCAGCGGCGACGTGACCTTCGACGGGCAGCCGATCTCCGGGCCCGCGTATGCGAGGGCGCGCGCCGGCGTCGCGCTGGTGCAGGAAGGCAAGCGGGTGTTCCGCCAGCGCACCGTGGAGGAGAACCTCCGCATCGGCGGCTACGTGAACCGGCACCGGAGAGGCTTCATCGCATCCGGGATCGAGGCCGCCTACGCGCGCTTCCCGATCCTGGAGGCGAAGCGCGGCCTTCCGGCCGGCCTCCTCTCGGGCGGGCAGCAGCAGATGCTGGCGATCGCACAGGCCCTCATGCTCGACCCCCGGGTGCTCCTGCTCGACGAGCCTTCGGCGGGGCTCGCCCCCGCGATCGTGCAGGAAGTCTTCGGCGAGATCGCGCGGCTCCGTGACGAGGGGCTCTGCGTCGTGCTGGTGGAGCAGCTCGTGGACAACTCGCTGTCGATCGCGGACACGGTCGCCGTGCTCGACCAGGGCCGGGTCGTGCTCGACAGCAGGGTCGCCGAGGTGAAGGACTGGTCGATCTTCCGGGACATCTATCTGGGCGAGGGAACGAGGGCATGAGCGTGAGGACGAGACGATGAGCGAGCAGACGATGCCGCGGCCGACGGCGTGGGGCGAGCTGGGAGCTGTCGCGCACCGCGTCGAGTACGTCGACGTGGGCGGCTGGCGCACCCGCTGCCTGGTGGCGGGCGAGGGGTCTGAGACGTTGTTCCTGCTTCCGGGTACCGGCGGCCACCTGGAGGCCTACACGCGCAACCTCGCGGCCCTCGCGGCGTCGCGGCGGGTCATCGCCTACGACTACCCCGGTCACGGCTACACGACCCTCACCGATCATGACCTCGAGCTGCCCGAGTACGTCGAGCACCTCAGGGGTCTGATGGACGCGTACGGGGTGCAGAGGGCACACATCGCCGGCGAGTCGCTCGGCGGCTGGGTGGCGGTGAAGTTCGCCGTTGCACACCCGGAGCGCGTCGACCGTCTCGTGCTCAACACCCCCGGCGGCACGATGGCGCGGCCCGAGGTGATGGCCCGCATCCGGGATCTCAGTCAGGCGGCCGCGGACGACCCGAGCCGCGAGCGGGTGAGGTCGCGTCTGGAGTGGCTGATGGCGCACCCCGAGTCGGTCAGCGAGGAGCTCGTCGACATCCGGCAGGGCATCTACGCGCGACCCGGTTTCGCGGCGTCGATGCGTCACATCCTGTGCCTGCAGGACCCCGTGATCCGCGCCCGCAACCTGATCACGGATGCGGAGCTCGAGTCGATCGAGAGTCCGACCCTCGTGGTTTGGACGAGCGACGATCCCTCCGGGCCCGCCGGTGCCGGCATCCACATGGCGGAGAGGATCCCCGGCGGACGGTTCGAGTTGATCGAAGACGCGGGGCACTGGCCGCAATGGGAGCAGTGGTCGAGGTTCAACTCGCTGCTGGAGGCGTTCCTCCGTCCCTCCACCCCTATCATCGACTCGTGACCGCCCGAGACGACGCATCGGCAGGTGCACCGCTCGGTGCGCAGACCCTCGTGCGCGGCCTGCGTGCGCTCCGCGCGGTCGCGCAGGCGCCGAACGGGTTGAGCATCGTCGAGCTCGCCGAGCACCTGGAGGTCCACCGTTCGATCGCGTACCGCATCCTTGCGGCGCTGTCGGATGCCCGCCTCATCGCGCGCGGGCCTGATGGGCGCTTCCGCGGGGCGGTCGGGTTGATCCACCTCGCCGAAGGCGGTCTGACAGCGCTGCGCGCGGCGGTGCAGCCGGAGTTGGTGGCCCTCTCGGACCGGGTGGGCGCAACCGTGTCGCTTTTCGTGCGGGAGGGTGACGATGCCGTCGCGCTCGCGGTGTTCGAGGCGGCCGGGCAGGGGTTCCGGATGGGGTTCCAGGTGGGCGACCGGCACCTGGTCGATCGCGGGGCGGCGGGTCTGGCGATCCGTGCCCTCGAGCCGCCACGGGACGACGACTCCGAGCGGGTGCGGACGGCGCGCGAGGCAGGCTTCGCCCGCACCTTCGGCGAGATCGAGCCGAACCTGCACGGGCTTGCGGTTCCCCTGATGGGTGGCAGCACGCCGTGCTGCATCAACATCGTGAGCAACCGACCTGAGGTACTCGACGCCGCCGTCGAGCCGGCTCTCGCCGCCGCAGCCCGCCTCACGAAGCTGCTCTCCACGCTGGCCTGAGTCGGCACTCCCGTGCCCGCCCGAGAGGCGGGTCCTGTCTTCGTCGCGCCCTGGTGCCGGCCCCGGTCTTCGACGGTTGACGCGCCTCGGTATCGCACGATAGCGTCCATCTATCGCAACATGTGAACTACGGTGTTCACTAAATGAGCGTTGAAAGGGTCAAGGATGACTGCTCCGTCTCCCCGCGAAACTCGCGAGGCCGACGTCACGATCGTCGGCGCCGGTCCGGTCGGCCTGTCGATCGCCAACTTCCTCGGCCTGCGCGGGGTGAGCGTGAACCTCGTCGAAGCTCTCCCCGACCTCATCGACTACCCGCGCGGTGTCGGCATCGACGACGAGTCGCTGCGCTCCATCCAGACCATGGGCCTCATCGAGGAGGTGCTCCCGCACACCACGCCCAACCACATCATGCGGTTGGTCAACGGGCGCGGGAAGATCATGGCCGAGATCGCCCCGGCTGCCGTCGAGTTCGGATGGTCGCGGCGCAACGCCTTCGTGCAGCCGGCCGTCGACCGGGTGCTGCACGACGGACTCGCCCGGTTCCCGCACGTGCGCGTCGCCTTCGGCCAGGAGGCGGTTGACATGGTCGACGACGGCGAGCACGTCAACCTCACCGTGCGCGACAGCGGCGGCGAGCTCACCTACCGCAGCCGCTACCTCGTCGGCGCCGACGGCGGCCGCAGCCTCACCCGCAAGCACATCGGAGTCGCCTTCGACGGGCAGTCGCCCTCCACCCGCTGGATCGTCATCGACATGGACGACGACCCGCTCGGCATCCCGAACGTCTGGGTCGGCGGCGACCCGCGCCGGCCGTACGTCTCCCTCGCCCTTCCCCATGCCCTGCGCCGCTTCGAGTTCATGCTCTTCGACAAGGAACCGGACGAGCTCGCCGACGACGACGCCTTCATCGCCCGGCTGCTGGCCCCGCACATCCCGCATCCGGAGCGGATCAGCGTCCGGAGGCGACGGGTCTACACCCACCACTCCCGCATCGCGAGCAGCTTCCGCGCCGGCCGCATCCTGATCGCCGGCGACGCCGCGCACCTGATGCCGGTCTGGCAGGGCCAGGGCTGGAACAGCGGCATGCGCGACTCCACCAACCTCTCCTGGAAGCTCGCAGCTGTCGCCCGAGGGGAGGCGGATGACGCCCTGCTGGACACCTACACGGTCGAGCGCCGCCCCCACGCGAAGGCGATGATCGACATCTCCGTCGCATTCGGACGCTTCGTGAAGCCGACCAACCCGCTCGTCGCCGGGCTCCGCGATGCGGCGGCCTCGCTGCTCACCCTCGTCCCGCCGATCAAGCAGTACTTCGTGCAGATGAAGTACAAGCCGATGCCGCGCTACACGGGCGGCGTCGTCGTCGACCCGCTCGACCTCACCCCCGGCAGCGCGCGCGCCGGACTCCGCGGGAAGGGCGTGCTCACCTCCTTCCGCAGCTTCCGAGACGTGCCGTCGCCGGTGGGCACCCAGTTCATCCAGCCGACCGTGCGCACCGTCGACGGCGTCGAGCGGCGGCTCGACGACCTCATCGGATACCGCTGGGCGATCCTCGCCTGGGGCGGCGACCCGGCCGTGCACCTCACCCCGGAGGAGCTCGAGCTCGCCCGACGGCTCGACGTCGCGCTGATCTCCCTGCGCCCCACCACCCAGCTCGTCGACGACGCGCCGGAGGCCGTCGTCGCGGGCGACGTCGACGGCCGCGTCAAGCGCTGGTTCGACGCCCGGCCGACATCGACGCTCGTGCTGCGCCCCGACCGCTTCATCGCCGCAGCCGGACCGGCCCAGAACGCCGGGCCGATGCTGCGCGCGGCACTCGCATCCGCCCACCTGCGAACCGGCGGCGCAGCACCGCAACGCTCGGCGACCGAAACACCTCATACCGCGCGAAAGGCGGCAACCCGATGACCGACGACCGTATCGAGACCGTCGCCCGCGAACTTCGGGCCGCGCTCGACACCCGGCAGGCGATCCCCCCGATCAGCCCCCGGCTGCGCAGCCTCGACGAGGCGTACCGCGTTCAGGAGCTCGTGATGTCGCCACGGGAGACCGACGACAACCCGCTGGTCGGCCACAAGGTCGGCCTCACCTCGGATGCCGTGCGGGCCCAGCTCGGCGTCGATCAGCCCGACTTCGGGGTGCTCCTCGCCGACATGGAGGTGCGCGCGGGTGCCCACATCGACCTGGGCCGGCTCATCCAGCCGAAGGTGGAGGCGGAGATCGCGTTCGTCCTCGCCTTCGACGTCGACGAACTCGACCGCGACGCCGTGCTGCGCAGCGTCGAGTACGCCACCCCTGCCCTCGAGATCGTCGACAGCCGCATCGCCGACTGGCGCATCGCCCTGTTCGACACGGTCGCCGACAACGCATCGAGCGGCCTCTACGTTCTCGGCGACGACGTCGTCGACCCGCGCCAGGTCGACCTGCGGGAGGTCGCGATGACGATGACCGCCGACGGCGAGGAGGTGTCCACAGGACGCGGCTCCGACTGCCTCGGCGACCCCGTCGACGCGCTCGTCTGGGTCGCGCGCACCGCCGCCGCCCAGGGGCGACCGCTCCGCGCCGGGGAGGTGGTGCTCTCGGGCGCCCTCGGCCCCATGGTGAGCCTGCGCCCCGGGATGCGGGTCACGGCGGAGATCAGCGGGGTCGGCAGCGTGTCCACGACGGCAGGAGGAACGGCAGCATGACGAAGGTCGCCATCATCGGGTCCGGCAACATCGGCACCGACCTGATGTTCAAAGTCCATCGACTCTCCGAGTCGCTCGAGATGGCGGTCATGGTCGGCATCGACCCCGCCTCCGACGGACTCGCACGCGCGGCGCGACTCGGATTCGAGACAACCGCCGACGGGGTCGAGGGCCTCATCGCCTCGCCCCAGTTCGGTGACATCGGCATCGTGTTCGACGCCACCTCCGCACGGGCGCACCTCGCCAACGCCGAACGCCTCGCCCCGTACGGCAAGCGTCTCGTCGACCTCACCCCGGCGGCGGTGGGGCCGTTCATCGTGCCCCCCGTCAACCTCGACGAGCACCTCGACCGGATGAACGTGAACATGGTGACCTGTGGCGGTCAGGCGACGATCCCGATCGTCGCGGCCGTCAGCAGGGTCGCACCCGTCGTCTACGCCGAGATCGTCGCCTCCGTCTCGTCCCGGTCGGCCGGGCCTGGCACGCGCGCCAACATCGACGAGTTCACCGAGACCACCGCGCACGCTATCGAGCAGGTCGGGGGAGCGGCGCGCGGCAAGGCGATCATCATCCTCAACCCTGCCGATCCGCCGATGATCATGCGCGACACCGTCATCACCCTCACGCCGCGGCTCGGCGCCGACGAGCGCGACGCCGTCGTCGCATCCGTCGAAAGGATGGTGGCCGACGTCGCCGAGTATGTGCCCGGCTACCGCCTCAAGCACGCCGTGCAGTTCGCCGACCTGGGGCCCGAGGCCGACCCGGTCGTGCCGGAAGGCTCGCGGCGGGGCGCCTACACGAAGGCGAGCGTGTTCCTCGAGGTGGAGGGCGCCGCCCACTACCTGCCCGCCTACGCCGGGAACCTCGACATCATGACCTCCGCCGCACTACGGGTCGGCGAACGGCTCGCACAGGAAGGGCGCTGAAATGGCGAACGATCGGAAGATCTACCTCCAGGACGTCACCCTGCGTGACGGGATGCACGCCATGCGGCACCAGGTCACCACCGACCAGGTGCGCGGCATCGTCCGGGCGCTCGACCGCGCCGGCGTCGACGCGATCGAGGTGACCCACGGCGACGGCCTCGGCGGTTCCAGCCTCACCTACGGGCCGGGCTCCCACACCGACCTGGAGTGGATCGACGCGGCTGCCGAAGAGGTCGCGAACGCCGTGCTCACAACCCTGCTGCTGCCCGGCGTGGGGGTGCTCGCCGACCTGCGGGCGGCCTACGACCACGGCGTGCGCTCGGTGCGCGTGGCGACGCACTGCACGGAGGCCGACGTCGCCGCCCAGCACATCGCCACCGCGCGGGAGTGGGGGATGGACGTGTCCGGGTTCCTCATGATGGCGCACCTCGTCGAACCGGCCGAGCTGGCATCCCAGGCGAAGCTCATGGAGTCCTACGGCGCGCACTGCGTGTACGTCACCGACTCGGCCGGCCGCCTCACCGTGGGCGGGGTCCGCGACCGGATCCGCGCCTACCGCGACGTGCTCGACCCGGCGACACAGATCGGCATCCACGCGCACCAGAACCTGTCGCTCGCCGTCGCGAACTCGATCGCCGCCGTCGAGGAGGGCGCGTACCGTGTCGACGCGTCCCTGGCCGGGCACGGCGCGGGAGCAGGCAACACGCCCATCGAGGCGTTCACCGCGGTCGCGCAGCTGGAAGGGTTCGACGTCGCGGCGGAGGTGTTCGCGCTGCAGGACGCCGCCGACGACCTCGTGCGACCCCTGCAGGACCGGCCCGTGCGGGTCGACAGGGAGACGCTGACCGTCGGCTACGCCGGCGTCTATTCGAGCTTCCTGAGGCATGCGGAGCGGGTCGCGGCGGAGTACGACCTCGACGCCCGCACCCTGCTGGTCGAGGTGGGTCGCCGCAAGCTGATCGGCGGCCAGGAGGACATGCTCGTCGACGTCGCCCTCGACCTCCTCGCCACCGCAGACACCGCGCGCTGACCGCGCTTCACCGACCGGCCCGACAGCCACACCACAAGGAGACGACGATGTCGATTCACGCAGACCGCTACGACCCCGGGCCCCGCATCGCGAAGGCGGGCTCCATCAATCTCGGCACCAAGGACCTCGCGGCCTCGCTGCGGTTCTTCGGCGACATCCTCGGGATGGAGGTCGTGGAGCAGCAGCAGGGTGTCGCCTACCTGCGCGGCTACCAGGAGCTCCAGCACCACTCGCTCGTGCTGACCGAGCAGGACGAGGCGGTCGTCAACGCCCTGAGCTTCCGGGTGCAGCGCCCAGAGGATGTCGAGCGGTTCCACGACGAGCTCCTCGAGCAGGAGATCGAGGTGCTCGAGGTGGCTTCCGGCACCGAGCTCGGCCGCGGCACCGCGGTGCGGTTCCTCATGCCGTGGGGCGAGCACCCGATCGAGCTCTACCACGACATGGAGAAGACCCCCACCTCCGACGAGTCCCTGCGCTCGAAGCTGCCGACGAACTCCTCGAAGCGCCGCGGCCTCGGTGTGCGCCGTCTCGACCACTTCAACGTGCAGACGAGCCCGGGCAACATCAACCGCGCGGAGGGCTGGCTCTCCCAGGCGCTCGGTTTCAAGCGGCGCGAGTTCGCGCACATCCCCGACACGAGCACGCTGATGGCGTCGTGGATGTCGGTGACCTCGCAGATGCACGACATCGCCATCGTGGCGAACATGCTGGAGAAGACGGCGCAGATGCACCACGTGGCCTTCAACCTGGAGAACTTCTCCGACGTGCTGACGGCCGCCGACATCCTCCGCGACCACGACGTGGCCTACGGTGTGGGGCCCGGCAAGCACGGCATCGGCCAGGCCATGTACCTCTACGTGCACGACCCCGGGTCCGACCACAGGGTCGAGCTGTACTCGGGCGGCTACCAGATCTTCGACGCCGACTGGGAGGCCGTCGAGTGGAAGAAGGACGACATGCCGGAGGGCATGACCTGGTACGGCGACCCGATCCAGACGACGCCGGGCAGCCGCGGACGCGACACCACCGGATCCGCGCCCCTGCGCGCCTGAGCCTTGGAAGGGCGGCGGACGGGCGTGCGCGAGCCCCTATGGGGCCCCCAGTACGTGCTCGCGATCGCGGTGAACTTCTGCATCGCGGCGGTCTTCTACCTGCTGATCACCACGACGGCGCTCTACGCGCTCGAGAGCTTCCGCACGGATGAGGTGGTCGCGGGGATCGTTTCGGGCTCGTTCATCGTGGGTTCGGTCGTCGCTCGGCTGCTCGGGGGCAAGTTCCTCGACGTCGTCGGGCGTCGGCGGATGCTGGTGGCCTGTCTGGTGGCCTGCGTCGTGCTCGCGACGGCCCAGGCGTTCGTCGGAGACCTCGCCCTCCTGGTGCTGCTGCGTGGGCTGCACGGTGTCGCCTTCGGGGCCGCCAGCACCGCGGTGAGCGCGGGAGTGTTCTCGTTCATCCCGGCATCGCGCCGCTCCGAGGGCGCCGGCTACTACGGGGTCTCGACGACGCTCGGGTCGGCGATCGGCCCGATCATGGGTGTCGCCGTGATCGCGGCGTTCAGCTATCGAGCGCTGTTCCTCGCCGCAGCGGCGTGGGGCGTGCTCGGCCTCGTCGGGGCCCTCCTCCTCCGGCTCCCGGAACGGCCGCCGACCTCCGAGGACTGGACGCGGCTGCGCAGCTGGAGCCTGTGGACGTTCGTGGACCGCCGGTCCCTCCCCGTCGCCGGCATCATGTTCGCCGCGGGCATCGGGTTCTCCGGAGTGTTGAGCTTCCTCAACCCCTACGCTGTGCACGGCGGCGCGGGGGCGATCGGCGGCACCTACTTCGCCGCCTACGCGCTCGTCGTCCTCGTCTCGCGGCTCTTCGTCGGGCGCCTGCAGGACCGCTTCGGCGACAACGCCGTCGTGTACCCGCTCCTGGTGTGCCTGGCCGCGGGTCTCGCCGTGCTCTCGGTGGGGGTCGGGGGTGTGCTGCCGTACCTCTCGGCTGCCCTCATCGGTTTCGGCTTCGGAGCCCTCATGCCCACCGTGCAGTCGATCGTGGTGACATTGGCGGGGCCCGAGCGGGTCGCCCTCGCCACGTCGACCTTCTTCCTCATGGTCGATCTCGGGGTCGGCATCGGCCCCGTCCTCGACGGCGCCCTCCTCGCGCTGTTCGGGTATCCGGGGATGTACCTGGTCCTCTCGGGCGTCGCGGTGCTCGGCAGCGGGTACTACTTCCTGGTGCACGGCCGCTACCGGGCGCGGACCGGTGCGGTGATGCCGTGACACCCGGATACGCGGACACGGGCATCCGCGGGCGCCGCTAGGCTCGCGGACGTGTACAGCTACCTGGGACCCGCGGGAACCTTCACGTGGGCGGCTCTCGCACAGGTGCCGGAGGCCGAGGGCGCCGAGTGGCGCAGCGTCAACAATGTGGGCGAGGCACTCGACGATGTGGTCAGCGGCCGCAGCACCGCCGCGATGATCGCCATCGAGAACAGCGTGGAGGGCGGCGTGAGCGCCACCCAGGATGCGCTCGCCAACATCCCGGGCCTGCGCATCATCGGCGAGTACCTGGTGTCGGTCAACTTCCAGCTGGTGGCCCGCCCCGGCACGCGCCTCGAAGACGTGCGGGTGATCAACGCGCACCCCGTCGCATACGCCCAGTGCCACCTGTGGCTCGACGCCACCCTGCCCACGCACGGCCACATCCCCTCCACCTCGAACGTGGCGGCACCCCGCGAGCTGCTCGAGTCGACGAACGCCGACGCCGCGATCGCGCCCCCCGGCATCACCGCGCACCTGCCCCTCGAGGTGCTCGCCGAAGACATCGCCGACAACCCGGATGCGGTCACCCGTTTCGTGCTCGTGTCGCGTTCCACCGCCATCCCGACCCGCACCGGCGCCGACAAGACGAGCGTCATCGTCGAGCTGCCCACCGACCAGCCGGGCGCGCTGGTCGAGATGCTGGAGCAGTTCTCCACCCGCGGAGTCAACATGAGCCTGCTCGAGTCGCGGCCCATCGGCGACGCCCTCGGCCGCTACCGCTTCATCGTCGACCTCGACGGCCACGTGCTCGACGAGCGGGTCGCGGATGCACTGCTCGGCCTGAAGCGGTTCAGCCCGAGCGTGCAGTTCCTGGGCTCCTACCCGCGCGCCGACAAGCAGCACGTGGTGGTCACGAGCCGCTACGACGACCAGGTGTTCATCGACGCGCGCGACTGGCTGCGCGAGATCGTCAGCGGCGCCCCCTCCATCTGAGTGGTTGGCTCAGCTAGCTCCACCTAGGCGCGGGTGGACCCAGTTGCAACTGGGTCCGCGCGGAGGTAGCTGGAGCTAGCTACCACCCATCACGCGTCGGTGGGCATCCGCACGATGAGCGACGCCGGGTCGACCTCGGCGCGGAAGCCGATGATCTGACCGAACTCGTCGCCGTCGAGCTCGAACTCCTCCGGCCGGTCGAGGTCGACGTGCAGGCGGCGCCCGCGCAGGTAGCGCAGCGCGCGCACCGGCTTCTGGCGCAGGTTGAGCAGCTTGCGGCCGGTGGAGCTGCGGCGCAGCACCCCGTTCTCCCACACGACGCCCACCCAGATGCGCGCCCATCCGCCGAAACCCTCCGGGCGCAGGGTGACGATGTCGAACAGGCCGTCGTCGAGCTCCGCCTCCGGCAGCAGCAGGATGTTGCCGGGCAGGGTGCCGCAGTTGCCCACCAGGATGGTGTGCACGCGCGACGACCGCTCCTCGCCGCCGTCGAGGCGGTACCGGATGCGCAGCACCTCCTTGTCGACGAGCACGCGCCCGATGGCACCCACGTAGGCGAGCCAGCCCACCTTCTTCTTCAGCTCGGGGTCGGTGTTGGCGATCATCTTCGCGTCGAGCCCCAGCCCCGCCATCACCAGGAAGACGTGCTCCTCGCTGGTGCCGTCTTCGCGGTCGATCTCGATCACGGCCGTGTCGATGGCGTGGTCGTAGCCGGAGAAGAACGACGCGACGGATGCCTCGAGGTGGTTCGCGTTCACGTCGAGTCCGAGGTTGCGGGCCAGCAGGTTGCCGGTACCGGAAGGCAGCAGGGCGAGCGCGATGCCGGTGCCGCGGAGGCCCGCTCCGACGGCGCGCACCGTGCCGTCACCGCCCGCCGCGATCACCATGTCGACCTTCTCGCCCACGGCGCGGGTCGCGAGCCCGTGGCCCGGATCGTCTTCCGTGGTCTCGAGCCAGAGGCTCTTCGCCCAGCCGTGCTCGCTCTCGGAGACGGCGACGGCGGCGCGCAGGCGGTCGCGGTCGACCTTGATCGGGTTGTACACGACCGCCGCCCGCTTCGGTGTTCCAGGGGCGGGGGGCGTCATGGGTACACGGTAGGCCATGAGCCGCCGGGGCGGCAGGCTCCTAGACTTGAGGTGTGATCGACCCCCAGTTGCTGCGTGAGACCCCCGACGTCGTTCGAGCTTCGCAGGAGCTGCGCGGGGCATCCGTGGGTCTCGTCGACGAGGCCCTCGAGGCGGATGTCGCACGGCGGTCGGCGATCTCGGCGTTCGAGACCCTCCGGGCCGAGCAGAACCTGTTCGGCAAGCAGGTGGCGCAGGCCCCGAAGGAGCAGAAGGCCGCGCTCGTCGCCCAGGCCCAGGACCTCGCCGCCCGCGTGAAGGAGGCGCAGCGCACCGCATCCGAGGCGGAGGCCCGCTTCACGGAGGTGGCCGGCTCGATCCCCAACATCGTGCTCGACGGGGTGCCTGCCGGAGGGGAGGACGACTTCGTCACCTTGCGCGAGGTGGGCGAGCGGGCGTCGTTCGATTTCGAGCCCCGCGACCACCTGGCGATCGGCGAGCTGCTGGACGCGATCGACATGGAGCGCGGCGCGAAGGTGTCGGGCGCCCGGTTCTACTTCTTGAAGGGCGTCGGTGCGCGGCTCGAGTTCGCGCTCGTGCAGCTGGGCCTGCAGCGCGCGCTCGAGGCGGGCTTCACCCCCCTCATCACCCCCACGCTGGTGCGGCCCGACATCATGGCGGGCACCGGGTTCCTGGGGGCGCACGCCGACGAGATCTACTACCTCGAACGCGACGAGCTGTACCTCACCGGCACGAGCGAGGTGGCGCTCGCCGGCTACCACAAGGACGAGATCATCGACGTGTCGGCCGGCCCGCTGCGCTATGCGGGCATCTCGACGTGCTACCGCCGCGAGGCTGGCTCGGGCGGCAAGGACACCCGCGGCATCATCCGGGTGCACCAGTTCCAGAAGCTCGAGATGTTCAGCTACATCGACCCGGCGGATGCCGAAGCCGAGCACGAGCGGCTGCTCGCGCTACAGGAGGGGATGCTGCAGAGCCTCGGCCTGTCGTACCGGGTGATCGACACGGCGGCCGGCGACCTCGGCACGAGCGCCGCCCGCAAGTTCGACGTCGAGGCGTGGGTCCCCACGCAGGGCGCCTACCGCGAGCTCACCTCGACGAGCAACTGCACCACCTTCCAGGCGCGCCGCCTCGACATCCGCCAGCGCGGCGCCGAGGGCAAGACGGCGCCCGTCGCCACCCTCAACGGCACCCTCGCCACCACGCGCTGGATCGTGGCGCTGCTCGAGACGCACCAGCAGGCCGACGGATCGGTGATCGTGCCGGAGGTGCTGCGGCCGTTCATCGGCCTCGACGTGCTGGAGCCCGTGAAGTGACGCTCGCCCCGGAAGAGAAGTGGCTCGTCGGCCTCGACATCGACGGCACCGTGCTGCAGGAGGACGGGGCGCTCGCCGAGAGCGTCGCATCCGAGATCCGTCGTGTGCGCGACCTCGGCCATGAGGTGATGCTGTCGACGGGACGCTCGGTGTCGATGACGCTGCCCGTGCTCGACCGGCTGGGTCTCGTGTCGAAGTTCGCGGTGTCGGCGAACGGGGCCATCGTGATGGGCCGCGACCCGGAGGCGCCGATGGGCTACGCGCGGGTGAAGGTGGAGACGTTCGACCCCCGCGAGGTGCTCGCCACCATCCGGGGGCACCTGCGCGGCGCGAGCTTCGCGGTCGAGAATCCGGACGGGCTGTTCCGCTACACCGGGCCGTTCCCGGAGGGCGCGCTCGCCGCCGCCAAGGAGCAGGTCGACTTCGACGAGCTGCTCGCCGAGCCCGCGACGCGTGTCGTGGTGCTGTCGCCGGGGCACGCGATCGACGACTTCCTGTCGGTGGTCGAGCGGATGGGGCTGCACAAGGTGAGCTACAACGTCGGCTGGACGGCGTGGCTCGACATCGCCCCCGACGGCGTCAACAAGGGCACCGGAATGGAGTACGTGCGCGAGAAGCTCGGCATCGACCGCTCGCGCGTCTTCGTGGCCGGCGACGGCCGCAACGACATCGACATGTTCGAGTGGGCGGCCTCGGGCGGCGGTGTCGCGATGGCGATGGGCCAGGCCCCGGATGAGGTGAAGGCGGCCGCGACCGACGAGACCGGCTCGGATGTCGAGCAGGGTTTGGCCAGGGCCCTCGCACGGTATTTCCAGGGTTGAGAGCACCTTCTCCTCTACACTCGGTACTCGGTCAACCGAGGAGGGCTGTCCGAGCGGCCGATGGAGCCAGTCTTGAAAACTGGTGGGCAGTGATGTCTCGTGGGTTCGAATCCCACGCCCTCCGCTGCATGTCGTCGCCCACCCGCTGAGTCGAGATCGAGAAGAGGTGCCCGTGTCCGAGCAGGAGCAGCTGCGCGACCGTTCGCGGTCGGCGCGCGCCCCCCGCCCCACGGGGATCGCCCGCCACGGTCGTCTTCCCCGCGCGAGTGCGTGGAAGACGGTGTTCGGTGTCATCGGGGGGACCCTCGCGGTGGTTCTCGTCGCCGGTGCGGCCGTCGGCGGTATCGCGTACGCCCAGCTGACCGGCGAGGTCGCCGCGAACGCGGTCGTGATCAACGAGTCGGAGGCGCCGATCCCCGAGATCGGCGCGTACGAGGGCGGCTTCAACATGCTCGTCGTCGGCTCCGACGCGAACTTCGACCGCGACAGCGTGCTCAACGACGTCAACATCCTCATCCACGTCTCCGCCGACCAGACGAACGCGACGGCCGTCAGCATCCCGCGCGACATGGTGGTGCCGTTCCCCGGATGCGTCAACCCGGATACGGGCAAGAAGGGTTCCGCGATGTCGGGCCGCCCGATCAACGAGGCGCTCTACTACGGCGGTCTGCCCTGCGTGGTCGATGTGGTCGAGAACCTCACCAAGCTCGACATCCAGTACGCGGCGATGATCGGCTTCGACGGCGTCGCGCAGATGGCGGCGGCGGTCGGCGGCGTCGACGTGTGCGTGGCGACCCCCATCCATGACAAGTGGGTGGGCCTCGACCTGGAGGCGGGGACGCACCACCTCGACGGCTACGACGCCCTCAAGTTCGTGCGTTCGCGCCACGGTGTCGGTGACGGTTCCGACCTCACCCGCATCAGTTCGCAGCAGGTGTTCCTGTCGGCTCTGCTGCGCAAACTGAAGTCGGAAGACACCCTGACGAACGTCGGCAAGCTGATCGGTCTCGCGAAGGCGGCGACCACCAACATGACCCTGTCGAAGGAGCTCTCGCAGGTTCCCACGATGGTGGCGATGGCGAAGGCGCTCAGCCACATCCCGATGGACCGCATCACCTTCGTGCAGTACCCGGGCACCACCGGACAGGGCGGCATCTACGCCGGCAAGGTCGCGCCCATCACGGCCACCGCGAACCAGCTGTTCGACGCGATCCGCGCCGACCTGCCGATCGGTGTTCCGGAGGCCGGTGACGGGCGCGGGTCGGTGATCGACCCGAACGCGACCACGCCGCCGGTGGATCCGGCCACGCCGGTCGACCCGAGTGCGACGCCCGACCCGAACGCCACGGCGGCACCGCCCGCCGTGCTGCCGGACAAGGTCGTCATCCCCAACCTGCGCGGCCAGACTGCGGCCGACCAGACCTGCACCGTCGGCAACTGACGACGCTCCGCTCGGCGCGGAAGCCCATCTCCGTATAGGTATGATGGGCAGGCAGTATCGGGAGACGTCGCATAGTCCGGTCGAGTGCACCACCCTGCTAAGGTGGAGACCCCTCTGGGGGTCCGAGGGTTCAAATCCCTCCGTCTCCGCAGTAAAAAGCCCTGATCAGAATGGCATTTTCGCCCGCTGGCGATCGCCACGATCGGATGGCGATCGGGGGATGCCCGGTCGTGCTGAAGGGCGAGGCTACTCGGGATCGAACTTGACGGCGTCCGCCTGCACGTAGCTGCCGTCCGCGCGGTTGCTCACCTCAACCGAGACGCCGGCCGCGGGATCGAGCAGGAAGTCGCCGAGGGCGACCCACGTGCCTCCGGAGATCGTCTGGTTCACCGCCGCCGTGAAGGTCGTCGCGCCCGATCTCACCGTGTAGGTGCAGGTCGCGCAGCGGTTCGAGGATGCCGGATACCAGACGGAGACCTCGTAGGAGCCGGGGCCGGGGAGCACCGGCGCCCAGCGCACGGTCGCCGTCCCCGTGGGGCTCGCGCTCGCGTACCGGTAGTCGGCCCCGTACCTCCCCGCGAGACCAGACGACGTGTACCACGTCCCGGAGAGGACCGAGAAGCCCGCGTCCGCGTTGTCGACGACGACCGCGTCACTGAGCTCGAACCGCACGGCGTCGGCCTGCACGTAGATACCGTCGGCCCGGTTCGACACCTCGACCGAGACCGGACCGGCCGGGTCGAGATCGTAGGTGCCGAGCTTCACCCACTGCCCCCCGGAGGTGGTCTGATCGGCGACAGCCGTGAACGTCGTCGCGCCCGATCTCACCGTGTAGGTGCATGTGCTGCAGCGGTTCGAGGATGCCGGATACCAGACGGAGACCTCGTAGGATCCCGCGGCCGGGAGCACGGGGGACCAGCGCACGGTCGCCGTCCCCGTGGGGCTCGTGCTCGCGTAGCGGTAGTCGGCCCCGTACCTCCCCGCGAGACCCGAGGACGTATACCACGTCCCCGAGAGGACCGAGAAGCCCGCATCCGCGTTGTCGACGACGACCGCGGCGGGGACGGGGACATCCTCGGGGACCGACGTCACCCGGTACCCCCGCGAGTCGACGAGGGTGAGGAAGTAGGAGGTCGTGCCCGCGGGAAGTACGGC
>Ga0160436_1000068_pt1 | contig 55050 bp, 56 predicted proteins | sample HID1973M_E0MG_FD_108264 | JGI IMG/M metagenome (GOLD analysis project Ga0160436, IMG submission 108264) | Enriched mosquito-associated microbial communities from UW Madison campus, WI, USA - HID1973M_E0 MG | ecosystem: Host-associated > Arthropoda: Insects > Digestive system > Unclassified ...
ATCTAATCGAAGAAGCAGCCAGTGAGGCTGATCGGCACTGATCAGTACAACACCCTTAGCGCCGGACGTGTACCGAGGAGCTTGCATGCTGAAGTCAAATATTCTGACTCTGGCCTCTGCATGAGAGACCATTATTGCGGCTGAGACAGAGGTCAGTCGCATGGGTTGCCGTGCACTATTTCCTGTCGTCGGCACGCAAGGCCGACTGATCGCTCACTTACTCAATGGACGGCGCTTTGGCTGAGCGGGTCGAGAAGCCGAAATACGAGGCGCTCAACGCGTTGTACATCCGCCTGTGCTTGATTCTGTATCAGCGAATACTCGGAAGAGAAGGGGGCTTGGGGCCGTGATCGAAAGCGTACCGTGCTGCTGTGTTGTAGATTATCCGACTCTAGCACGCCTTATGCTGAGCATTAGTCCCGATATTCCAAACTTGTAGTCACTGCTATTAAGGTATCGGATAGCGTTTTTCTAAACTGATTTGCATATCCTCACGCAACAGAATCCTCGCCACCTGGTTTTGGATTTGCATCAGCGCTCTGAGATATTCAGCCGGATCCCCGATTACCAAACGCTGTTACGCGCGCCTCAGTGATCACAGGTTCAGTTGAGTTCAGTGGAGCGTCGTAACTTCAGTCGTAAACGGAGAGCGATGGATGACCGGACGGTGAGATTTGAGACAGGTTTCGGGCTGCGGCGTTATGGTGTTCAAACCGGGTAATCAGCGATGGCGGGGTTACGAAGCTGGAAGGTGCTGGAGGCATGGAGCGTAACGGGTAGGTGATACGTTCGCGAAACCAATAGAATCGCCTAAATATCTGATTTATAGGTATTTTATACTATCCCTTTGCAAACTTTTGGAAAAATACTGGTACGTTTCTACAGTTTTTAGCAAATCCCGTAGACGTTTCTCTTTATTAGTGAAAGCTCAAGTCGGCGTTTCTATCCGTTTCTGAACAGGTGCGGAGCCCCTTGGTATGTCCCGAAACCCGGCCAGTTCCCACTGTCTTCATATGGGTGCGAAATGTCGCCGCCCTTGAAAAAGAGAAGTCTGAAATACCAGAGGCCGCTAGATGTCCATCGTCATGGCATAGCTCAGGCTTTGATTGAGGGCACTACCGGCAGCACGCAACGGTGGCTTTGAACTCAAAGTTCTGAGCCAGGCTACCGTCCCTAAGGGGGGCGTTCGAGCCTCAGCAAGGGAAGGTAGTGACGACCGAAATTGCATCTGACCTACGGCCTGCACCTTGCCATCGCCATGCTCGCGAGTTGGCATAAAAAAGCCTGAGTCACGTGCCCCTGGCCCAATGCTCATCATGCCGATCTGCCTGACTCTGGGATGTGAAGACGCTCGCATGATCCATGCGGCGGACTAAATAGGGCCAAGTTGCGTAAAACTCAGACCCATGCGGCAGGCGACGATTGCTTTCCGGATGAGGGTGGAACGTGCGCTCGCATGGCATCGAAAATGCCAAAATCTCTACCCAAACGGACGAGTCTGTAAAATATAAAAATCCATAGCGCCAGTAATCAATCAGGGTCATGAGTGCATACGAAACGTTAAGGTAGAAGGGATCCGTGATCGCCCAAAAGCCCGAAGATAACGGCTTGTGACGAAATCAGACTTATGCTCTGGTCACATCAATTAACGCGATAAACGTGACAAGCGAAGCTGCCAATATATCCAAAAACTATCCGTTGGCGTGATTGCGGCATCGCGCTGCGAGTGCTTGATCGATGGCACGCTCTCTTGCAAAGAGAATTATGAAACTTTAGGTGCGATAAAAAAATTTTCGGCCCAATATATATTTAAAGCGCAGAGAATACTGGAAGTCCATCCAGCTAAAATCGGGAATAACCAGCTCAATATATGAAAAAATACTCAGTAAAAGAGTGACGCCTAAGCGTGTCGATTAATTCTGCAGCCCGCGCCACACAAGGCTTTCACAGTTTTCGAGATAGAATTATTTATTATGCGTACCTAGAATGAATTACATATATATTGGTCAGCTTTTCGCCCTCTTGACAAGTTTCAACTTGGAAGTAAAACTCGCTGCCGATCAAAGCTTAAGACTTTACCCGCTCTTTAAAAATGTGACGATAGAGGAATAGATACAGTGTTCCGAATGGGACATAAGCTCTTCCCTTGTGACGACGCTTGACGCCGTCCCGGTGGAGATCTATTCACGAATAGTTTAAACAAAGGACAACGTAGATGACTGACCAAGCAATAACAGGGAAGGTAAGCCTAGAACTACCAGGAGAGGTGAACCGGAGTGATGGCCTCCCTGCGGGCGAGTCCCTCTGCGGGATCACCCCCACGATCCCATCTGGGACGATATAAGGGTGGCAAAGGTTAACGCTACCCAAGTAGCCAGTGCTGCGGAGCACCTCAATGCTGAGTCCACCTCGGAGGAGATCAAAAGGCATCAGTTGGCAAACCATCGATATCCAATGATCAAGAGTTTTTTGGAAGGGGGGATCAGTGCCAAGAAAGCAGCCAAAGCGATTGGGCTGAAGCCAGCTGCTTTCTACCGGCTGGCGCAGCGGGCAAAGGGCTCCTTAAGTTACCGCAGTATCGTTTCAAGGAAGACAGGCCGACCTCAGGGGGCCGTCAGCGAAATCGAGGAGATCGAAACGCTGATCCAGCAAATGACGGACAAGCATTACGTTGGTAAGGCTGCAAGCTTTGCTCACGTCTGGATGCAGTGCCAAGCTGAAGCTGACAGGCGAGGGATCAAACGTCCAGGGTACCCCACGGTGCGGCGCCGTATCCTCAGTCTCGGAAAACGCGAGATGGATTTGAGGAAGCATGGAGCTGAATACGTCAATGAGAAATATGGCCCTAAGCCAGGATACAAGGAAACGAGCAGGCCGCTGGAATGGGTGCAGATCGACCATACAGTCGTTGACCTAATCATCGTCGACTCAGTCACGAGGAAGGTCATTGGCCGACCCTGGCTTAGCTTAGCGGTCTGTCTCCACACGCGAGTGATTTTGGGGTTTTACCTATCATTGCTGCCGCCCAGTGCGGTGACCGTAGCGATGCTGGTTGAAAACTGTGTGATGCCGAAGGATAGGTTGCTCGCACATTTGAAGCTGCCGGGTCACTTCTGGCCGATGCATGGCTTGGTTGAAGTATTCCATGCTGACAATGCTAAAGAGTTTATCTCGGATGTATTCTCTCTCAATCTCGAAAGTTACGGAGTGCAAGTAGAGCACCGCGTGATCGGTAGGAAGTTTGAGGGTGGACATATTGAGAGTCTCATCGGGAAATTCATGACCAAGAAGATTCATTTTCTTCGCGGCACGACTTATTCTAATGCTGTTATGCGAAAAGGAACCAACAGCGAGAAAAAAGCGGTGCACAGCTTTGAAGAGTTGCAGGCGATCCTCGTGTCTAACATCTTCACCTACCATGAAACAAAGCATTCTGGGATAGAGATGACCCCGGCTCAGAAATGGGCGGAATATTATGATTCTAACCCAGCCGCCAAAACGGTGCCGATTGAAGAACAAAATCATTTTAGATATTTGATGTTTCCGGAGGTTGCTGACAAGCTTGTAAGTGATAAGGGGATTCAATTTAATAAGAGATTTTACTATTCTGATGCTTTGAAGTACAAGATTCAGGGGAAAGTTCTCATCAAGTTTGATCCCTATGACCTTTCGTACCTGCTGGTAAAACTGGATGGCAATCTTGTAAAGATTCCGTGCGTAAGAAATCAGTGGGGCCGGAGTGACAATTGGGAGATGTGCCGTTATAGGCGCCAGCAAAAGTCAGACCGCAATGGCACTGTCTCCAAGGAGGGTGTCGAAGGAATACATATTGCAAATGCGGTTGCCGAGGAAGGTCGTAAAAGAACTGCCGCCGCGAAAAAGGCTGCGAAAAAGGCGGCAGGGGTAGAGCAACATAAAAATTACTCGACCAATGTCAGCGGGAACTCGTCCGCGTCCGTGGCAGCTGCTGAGCATGCTATACCGGTTGACGGCTTGTCTGGCTGCGCTACGACGACATCAACATCGATACCTCAGAAACGCGGTAAAAAGCGCAACTACAACTTTCAGGAGCCCGATAAACTGCCGGCGTCGCCAAAGGCAGGTCAGACCAGCGTTGTGTTGGACTTCGGAGTTTTTTTACGTACTGAAACAGGAGCCGACTTCACCGAAGATGTCGTCATTTATTAACGTTTTACACGGAGGCATATGGAAGATGGCTGGAGTACGATGGCCAGAAGACAGCTGCGCCTACGTTAATTTTAATACTCCTCTATCTGAACATCTGCAGCACCTGAAAATTCTAGGAGCTTTTTAAAGGTTAGACAGGTTTTTGAGTCAGTTAGTCATGCAGCATTCGGCTGCCTAAAATTTGGCTTTCGGCTTTAGTTTTTATGGTAAAGCCATTAGCTCAAGACAGTTAAGGCAGATTCGATTAATGAAATTAACCCTAAATAAAAGGCAAGGTTTGAGATGACAGATGAATACGCACACGTGCATAAAGACAGCCATGCACACTTTAACTTGCCCACGATTGACAGGGTGGTAGCTTGCTCAAACGATTTCTGGCTGAAACATCCAGAGGGGGAAAAGCTCATTGGGCGGTTGAACCTGATGGTGAAGATGAAAAACAAAACGGTAGCCCCGAGTGTGTTGATTACTGCACCGGGAGGGGCAGGGAAGTCCAGCACGGTCAATGAGATGAAGATCCGAAACGCGACAGCGGAAAACAAGATGATCTTCGTGACGATGCATCAGAGCCCGAATGGCTACTCGTTAAAGGATCTGATCTTGACGGCTATGGGGCTTGATATCGCAAAGCGTACCAGGCAGACAACTAACATTACCCCGGAGATGAAGTATTTGATCAAGTCACAAAATATCTGCGCGATCGTTATCGATGAGGTTCATGACGCACTGACCTTACCACCTGCTCAGCAGGCGATTAATCTCTCGTTACTCAAGAACCTTTCAGGTTCGGACTACGGTCTGTCCGTGATCGCATTTGGCGTGCCTACGGCTGCCCGTGTTCTTCGCAAAGATCCTCAACTCGCTCGGCGTTTTGGCGTCCAAACCCTTAAGCGTTGGGACACGAGCAACGAGACCCGCGCATTCATTGCCAGTTACATTCATCGGCTGCCCCTCAAGCAGCCCACTGACCTGAAAGATGACTCCCTGTACATCAAGATCATCGAAAAAGGTCAAGGCCTCACCGACAGCATCGTGAAGATTCTGCAGTGCGCAGCCATGGCCGCCATCCTCGACAAATCCGAGTGCATTACTCATTTCCACATCGACAACATTCACTCGATCATGGAGGAATTCTGCATCGGCTTCCGTGATGTTACCGAATCTGACGAGGAGGATAACTAATTGAGCGTCGAGCAGCCGTACCTTCTTGCTGCTCGAACTGTACTGGAAGGCCGTCATGGCTTCCAGTGCCTGTTACCTGAGCAACAGAAAGGCTATGAAGAACTTGCCAAAAAAGTCCAGCAGGATCTTGCCGGTGAGATGGTATTGGTGAACGGTGCGCCAGGTTGTGGTGTCACTTACTGCCTAGAAAATCTAGCTCGAAGCTACCCTCGGCAGTGCTTGATGCTGCAAAGCAATCTTTACCATCGTCATGTGACTCTCACCGATCGCGTTTGCGACGCGATCTCTACGCTTCGCGAGTCTGAGTCTTATAAGGAGCCGCCAGCATGGCTGATCGAGTATGCACAGTTAACCGGCCTTAAATTTCTGATATTTGACGATCTTGACAAATACGTCACCTCGGCCATAGAGATTGATCGCATCATGTATGAGGTCTCGGCGCTGACTGGGTGGCGAGGGTGGCGAGGGGAGTTCACGGTCGTTATCTCCACGCGCAATATGAAACTCATCAGGAGATTTATCAAATTTAACAGCCCTCGCCAGCGAGACATCTGGGTGGGTGATGGTGTTACGCCAAACACACTGGATGCCATGGGGGCTGATTTTTTTTACTGGAATAATCAGCGTTTTCAAATGGACATACAGTGGGGTGGAGAGTTAGAAGGAATCGAATATGACTTTGACTTGCAGGTTGATAGCGTCCTGAAGCTTCTTGAGCTTTCTTACGTCACCAGAATGATACCTGGATTTAAGTCCGAATTCTGCAGTATTCGAAAAAACCTTATATTTGAGGAGTTGCAAAATGAGCTTTTACGAATCCTTTACCAATGATCGCTGCGAGGGTGAAAGTATCTCTTCCTGGATGTTCAGATTGCAGTGTAATGCTCGCAGGTACCCATGCGTAAGCGATGGAGATGTTTTTCGAACCATGACTGCCTCGTTATCGCGGCCAGATCGGATGTCGCCAATTCCATCGTCAATGCCTGAAGATAAATCTATTGAAACGCATTCAGCTAGAATGATCTCAGCTGTTGGGAATCCAGTGGATGACTTTGATCAGGGGCTGACACCTGCCATGGCGCAAGCGTTCGCCCAGCGCAACTATATTCCCGCTAGCCTGCTAACCCCGCTTTGTGCTGAGAAACCTTTCGAGAAGCTCTACGGCCATACCAGGCATCCCAAAGGGGCTCCATGGGTTGGCACTGTGATCATTCCCCTTCAACATCGGTGTTCTTATTGCTACCAATGTGTTGAGGAGGGTATCAGAGCTACGGGGCTTCCAGTCATAAAAAGCAGCTGGCGTCATGTACTGATGCCATTTTGCTCAACGCACGAAGCGCTGCTATATGATGTATCCGGGAGGATAAGCCTGAACGAAGATTTCCCAGCAGCCGTTTTTAAGTTTCATTGGAGCCGGACATTTGCGACGACTCGATATGACGAGCATACCCGCAGTGACATCTCCCGGTTAAAGGGCGCGATGCGAGTGCAGCAACGGGTAATTGATTTGTGGGAGGGCACGACGGATGTTGTCCAGCGGTCGGCCAACCTTGGCTTTGTGCTAACCCTTTTCCGTATGGTGCTTCAGCCTACGTACGAATGGGCTTACTCAAAAAAGGACATGTTCAATGTCGGCGGCCCCCCTTCAGGACTTGGATTTTATTCGGCATTCTACAACCTACCGCTACGCGCCACGGCATTTGCTCGGGCAAGGGCTCTTTTTTTGGTCGGCCTGATCTTGGGCTGGATCGATGAGGATGAGGCGCAAGCCCCTGAATTTTGGGACGGGTTCGCCCCCCAACGTGCACACACCATATGGGCGCACTTGCCCTACCATGGCCCGCTCAAAAGCTGGGTTCGACGGGAACTTGACCTATATAACGCCGGAAATTTTTCTCGCCAATCGCTGCGCGATACGCCTTACGGGTGGTAATGTGTATATCTATTTAATGCCGATGTACGTCAAGCTTGGGTATGCTGTCAGAACCCCTGGAAAAAAAGATTTAACTTGTCCGACAGTTTGCTTTGTTGGTGATGGCGTCACGGGAAAAATTATGGGTTTCGCACTCTCTTTAGGGCATCCTGAGGCCAGCCTCTTTCATAAAGCAACCATGCTGCTTCATCGCGAGCCGGTAACGAATGCTTCCGGCGTTCGATACGCCTTTTTTTCCAGAGTTCTCACTAGTAAACTTTCCGGCGGTCGATGCAGGCTTGAGCTTGATACCCCACGACCGGCTTTAGAGTGGCGCATCCTGGAGAAGTCGTCGAGAATCTATCAAGACGAGGTAGGGGATAAGTTGCTTAAGTACTTATACGATTGGTCACTGGAGGAACATTCACTTGAAATAGCAGCCTGCATGGATTTAGATTGTGCTCTTCGCATCATTGATACGGCCATCGCCCGGTTTAACGAGACAAGGATCTCTGTCGCTTCATTCAGTAGCCTGCGTCCGTCGACACCTTAATCGGAATGTTCAACATCCCCGCGATGACATCCATGTTCATCTGCAAATTGTCAGTCATTTGTTCGAAAAAACGCTCACCTTGCTCTGACTCGAAGTCGGCATTGAGTACCACCTCGATGGAGGGGTAATTAGAGTAGCGTTCTCTGATGTGCGCGAAGACGCCGTTAGTCAGCTGTTCAACACATTGCTCGCTCAAGCGCTCGCCAAACCCCATGGAGTGATAGCAGGGGCGGATGAAGACGGCGTCGAGGTAAACCCAAGCCATGAACGTGTCCCCAGCAGCCATTGCCTCCTCTTCATCCGGTGCAGAAAGCCTACAGCGACAGAGGCCGGCAAGCTGGTTGTCGATCCAAAGCTCCATGTTCTCGGCGCCGAGGAAGTACTTGTGGTTTAGCGGAGATCCGGCCTGCGCAATCTCATCCACCAAGGGTGCTTTCTGTTCATCGGTGGCCATCCCTACTGAGATGTAGCAGTTCCATTCCGACCCACTGTCGGCTAGGTGCGAGAAAACAGTGAGGATGCGTTTTTGTGGGCCTTGGAAGTGATCTTGGTGGAATGGGGACAGCTCTTCGACTTCCATGTCATCGTCGGGAGGGATATTGCCGGATTCGATCATACGGTTCAGTCCTGGGAGCCTAGGGGGCTGTCTGGAATTGGAGAAAAGCTATGAGGGTATGCCCCGATTAGAGCGCCTATTTTAAGCGAAGCGGGATCGTTGAGCTTTGGCATTTGAAGTCAGCCATGGAGGATCTGTGGAGGTTTGCGCCTTGCTTGAGCGTGCCCCCTTCGGGTCGGCTGTCGTGAACCAAGCCTGGCCATAAATGGCCGTCTTGGCCCTCCGGGCTTCCATCCTCACGCCTGCGCGCTCCGCTTGCCGGCGAGCGTCATACAGTGCTCCAATCTGTTCGATGGCTATCCGTTTTGACGATGCGTTCCATTTGCTCCGCCGGTGGCCATCCTGCTTGGGAGTCGAACGGTGGTAGGTCGATCAGGAAAGCGCATGGTACGTGCCGGGGAGGGGGGCATAAGATTATTGAGCTACTGGAGCTCATCTCCTGCGTCAGCTGCTGAGCAGCTTCCATGCCTATCTCAGACTCAGACCTAGCCTCAGTCGCTTTAAGCTTTTGCTTTTCCGCTGATGGCATCTGCGTAAATCAGCCCTCTGGTTTGAGCTGCTTTAACCTTGCGATCGAGCATTTGGGTGAAGCTCAGCAAGCCCTCCAAGACGAGAATGAGATCGCCCCCATCGACAAAAATGGTTTTGAGCGCTTTGCCTGCCGTCAGGGAGGTCACCACATGATCACTGAAGCCGTGGATTGAGATGAACAAGCCACGGCCATACATTTTGCCCTCAATCTTGGTCGCGAACTGATATACGGGTTCATTGGCTGCCGCCTTGTCTTGCCATTTCGCTTCGATCAGGTAGTGCTCGCCGTCGAACTTTATCGCGCCGTCAATCTGCTCTCCATTTACTCGAAAGCCCTCTGTGACCTCCACAGCCGAGAGGCGCCCTAGCTCATGGAGAATGCTTTCAAGTGCGTAACCCCGTTTGCTTCCAGTGAGGCTACCTTGCAGTAAAGCGATGAACTGAGTTTTGAGGTCAGCCAGGGAGGTGCTGGCGGTACGGTTTTCACTTTCGCGGCGTTCCTGTTCTTTGCGCTGCTCCTGGATTCGGTGGTCTCGGATTTCTTGGAGCTGTTTGAGGTGGGTGATAGCGCTTTCGGCCTCTTGGCGATTGAGCTTGGCCAGTTTCACGAAGTAGTAGTCATCGAAGTGTTGCCAAGTTATGAGCGATTGCAGCATGGCTCGGAACTGGCCGAGTCCCGAGTCGGATTTGTTTGCGAGGTGGGAAAACATTGTGTCGACGATGCCGGCTCGCGCCAGGGCTTTGTAATCCCCGAGTGCCCTGATATCTGCTTTCGTACAGCTGTTGCTTTCAAAAAAGCTAACGATGTCGTCTTTAGGCCAGAGCAGTTTGAGAATGCATTGCCGCATGGCCTGTTTGATATCGGATGGGAAGCTCACTGGGCATCTGCTCCTGGAAGGGTGCCCTCAGTGTAGGCCGTGACACTGAGGGCTTCTACTGAGCGAGGTGATACGTTTTCAGAGAGCTAAACCATTGAGTCACGCGAGGCTAAAGGTGAGCTCGCAAAGCTTGCCTGTACGTGCCGCTGAGACTGTGATTCCGCGCTTCTCTCTGGCACCTTCGCTTCATGCTTTGCCTTGATCGTTCACAGGCGCGATCTCATTTTTTGGGTTTCTTCGCTATTTTCTGCGCCTTGGGTTTTCTGTCCTTATCGATCGCGCTCCCAAGCCAGTCTGGGATCTTTCCCACGTCGACATCGTAGACTTTATGCGGGATGCCTCTCCAGAAGTCCATAATCGCCTCTGAGAAGCGCATGAGATGGTCTACGGTCACCGTGAGGTCAGCGTGATCGGTGAGGTCGAAGTCGAGTTCGAACCGCTGATCTTCTAGCCTTGGGAAGAATTCCGGGTGATTGTTTTTGAGTCTTTCAAAGGACGACCCCTTGCCGTGCTTGTATACATTCACGACGTACCGGCAAGCACTGAGTGTTTGCAGATATTCGGCATCTGGCGGTGCCAGCTTGAAGTCAGTGACGAACTCGATGATCTCATCGAAGTTGGCAGACCAGATCTTCGCGTCTACAGCGTCTCCCAAGTGCCAGTGCCGCACTTCCTTGGCAATCCATCCCCTAAACTCCTTGTCCCAGCTGTGAAAGATCCCTGCGACCAGGCTGAGGATTGTTTGGCTTCGTAGCTCGTTGAGCTGCAAATAGAACTGCACGCCCTCATGGTAAGCATCCTCCTCGATCGACCCTGGGTCATCTCTATCAGGGTTGAAATGATGAGCTCTTCGGGCGAGCCAATCCTCTGAGGCCTGCCTTGCTTCATCCTCCATATTTTCGAACTGGCTAAGCAGTTTTTTCTCTGCCTGCCGCACGTAGAAGAGGTGAAGCTCAACCAATGACTGTCGATGAGTCTCCCACATCATGAAGAGGCAAAATGGTCTGTGGTCGATCTCGTTTGGGCGTTCTTGTTCTCCGCAGTCCGCTTGCATTTAATGTCCTCCGATCATGAAAAAGGTCTTCGTCCATCGAAAGCTTCCCTGCTTGGAATCATCGCAGCGCTGGCTCTAACCCCCCGCTTATCTGCGCGCTTTTTAGGCGCATTTACACGGCGGAATGCAGTCCGTTGGAGAGCGGGGGGCAGCTAGAGAGGAGTCCGTTGTCCAGTCTCTCCACGATCGTCCCTTGGTTTCTATACCACCGACCATTGCGACTGAAAGCTTGGGCCATCTGAAATGGGGGGTTGAGTCGGGCGCCCGATTTGAATGGTTACTGGGATCGGGAAGTCGACACCTACCATAGCGACCTCGCCCTGCTTGAGGTTGGGCAGGAAGGCGGCTGCTGAACGATCAATCTCCCCACAGGCCCGCTCGACCACCTCCCGATCGCGATCGTTAGTGAGGCGGTGAACTAGCAGCGTGCCCATTTGACTGAGAACACCTTCGGTTATATCGCGAGGGCGCTGGGTAGCAAGACAGATGTTCAAGCCGTATTTTCGACCCTCCTTGGCAATCAGCTCGAATGCATCCAGATTCTGTAAATCGTCCTCACCGCCGATGGCTTTGCCCAGAAAATTATGGGCTTCATCCAGGATGACGATGAGAGGCCGATCCCGGAAAACCTCCGCCCGCGCACGCTGGAGAAGGAGCCTGCCAATCACATTCGCAATTACCTCGCGGGCGTTGAATTCATAGCCCACTGCACTTAGGCAAACTCGGAACAGTCGCTGCTCGCCAGCTAGGAATGCGTCCAGCTGCTCAACGAGATTGCCTGCCTGCTGGGGAGGGTTGAACACGCTGTTTAATGACGGTGAGCCCATCACGCCCAAGATTCGAGTCATCAGTGAGGAACAGTGAGATATCTCGTTGCTGGCAGAACCAAATCGTTCCGGATCATTGAAGGAAGTCGGATAACAGCATTCTTGTATTAGCTGACGCACGAGCAGTCCAGGGTTAAATGGCTGACTCGGGCTGTCAACAAGGTTGGCATGGTTGGGACGATTCATTGCCTCTTGGTACATCGCGCGCGATTGGTCAACCTTCCAGACTATCCCTTGCGTAAAGAGGTCTGGAGCCAGAGCCGCAAGCCGGAGGCTTTTGATCGCGTCGCGCAGTTTCGGCCCCTGGGTTTTACCGGAGGGCTGGAAAAGCGCGATGAAATCACTCTCTGTAAAACTGGTGGGCGGAAGCCCAACCTCAATCGAGTTTTGCGAGCGGAAGATGGGGTTGCCAAGGTGGCAGTGAGCAGTGTCAGCGCCCTCTAAAGAGCGGTATTCTCCGGTGGCATCGATCAGGACGACTTTGCATGCGAATCTGCGACACTCTTCGATCAGTTTCGACGTTGTCCAACTCTTACCACCCCCTGTTGAACCAAGGATGGCGCAATGTCGCCCAAAGATTTTTTCAGGAGTAACAGCGATAGGAAACCCTCCGTCGCCCGCTACGTGGCCCAGGTTCAAGGAGACGCTAGGAATGTGGCCGTCCACTCCCGCTGATGTAAGCAGCGGAATCTGAGAGATGAAGGTACTCGGTGCCGAATAAACTCGATCCCCTAAGCGCGGGTATGAGCTAACGCCGGCACTTACCTTCAGCGTGTGAGGGTTCACAGAGCCCAAGAGCCTGACAAAGCCGATCGCGTCGACTTGGCGGCTGCCCGCGAAGTCCTGTGAAATCTCGCTGCGGTCTCTATCTGGGAGAGAGACCTCCGTGATGCGGCCTAGAAGTACTGTCTGCTGGCCTTCGATCAACACCAGTTCACCCACCTCGCCCCGTCCGTACCTGTGTTGTCCAAGGTATTGTCCGCTCACATTGCCTGCGTGAGCTAAATTAGCTTTGACTAGTTGGGCACTGACGCTCGATACGACGCCAATTTTCATGTTGCTCGCTAAGATGCCGTCCAGCGACTTCATGGGTGATTGGCTCCAATGCGCCTTACAGCGTTTGCGAGCTGCTCCGCCGGCGAGGCAGTTCGTAGATGAGGGATCAGGCTCACAAGATCGCTGAACGAGCCGCTGACGAAGTGGATGTCGAACCCTTGCCGGGCTAGGTCATGGAATCGACCCCAGTAGGGGCTGGAGCCATGGAAACCCCGATTGTGCACATGGGTGATGCACTGAAAGTCGCACAGAATTAGTTTTAGACTGGGGTTCGATTGAATGGCGGAGAAGATAGGCTCGGACAGATGGTCATCATTGAAACCGAAGCCCGCCACGATCAAGCAGCTATTCGGTTGACGAAGAAATTCCAGGTAACGGGAGAGCAGTTCTAAGTGAGGCTGCAGGAACGCTTGCTGATATTTCCCTTTAGCCGGGTAAATAAGACATGCGTTTGTTGGTGTGGGGGCGGCATCCTCAAATATTTCGAGGCCGTCGCGGCTCCAACTGACTGAGCCATGCAGCTTGAGAAGCTGAAAAACACCCTCTGTGAATTCGTGTGCATCGGCCTCTCTTCGCACGATGTCATAAGTGAAGTGTTTGCCATCGAACCTGCGTTTTCTCGTGTAGGAAAAACCGTCGATCGCCACCATGCCCAAATCCGATGCAGCAGTCTCGAAGCACATATCATAATTGGTCGTGAAAACCTTCAACCGAGGATCTCGGACTCTTCGCCTGGCAAGTTTTTGGAGCAAATGCCGATAGGCCGAAATATCTGACGCCGGTGTGTGCAGAAACGTCGAGCAGGCATCAAGAATCATCGCCTTCACATCGTTCACAAAATTCCGCACTTCTGGGTCTTCGTTGAACGATAGGTAGGCGTCACACTGCGACAGAAAATGCTCAATGTTTCCCGCGCTGTTCGGATACCGAACTTTGTCCATCACACTGGCGGCCGATGGCTTCAGCGGGCCATTGGATGGCTCACACATTGCCTGGCTCCAGAGATAGCCCATGCTGGGCCCTCCGACAGGGCCCAGAGATGTCCCGCTTCCTGCAAGAAATCCAAGATTGGGTACCTGCAAGGCAACTGAAAACATCTCTGCTAAAGATGAGCGATATTGCGCCATCTGGCTTGGATCAGTGGGTGGCTCACCCTTGAGAATTGTGTAAGCGTGGTCGTTTAGCGGCAGCCACTCACCTCCCGGCGGAAGGTAGGCCTGCAGGCCCATTCGATCTTGGTCGAGTGGAATGGGCGGAGCGGGGGGTGCCATTAGCAATGGTGCAGCAGGGGCAATTGTATCAGCAGGCTCAATTGGCATTACCGCCTTCCTTGTCTTATGTCGCATGGGCGCCGATCAGACGCGGTTCACGCGTACGCTCTAACTGGCAGTTGTAGATAAGATCCATACTGCCATTTCGAAGTACCGCTGCGGTAGTAGGGATTCGGTCATAATTTGCAACGCTTTAGTATCGATGGCGGCGGCGCGACGGCATTGGATTGCACGAGGTAAGGCCTTTGCAGCAAGTTGTCTGCCAGCGGACTGCATTGAGTGCCTTATACCTGGGCTGAAACAGCTTCGGGAACGACGATAAATTTCCACGGGTGGGGAGCGTCGACCTTCAGCTGACCCTGGATGGCATGTGATGTGGGACGCGAAATCAAGGATCAAAAATTTAAGATGCCGTGATAGGTGGCTCAGTGGGGTGTCAGAGAGTGCGCCGTTTCCAGGCCTGCGTTACCGATATGTAGCCTAATGCGCGGGGTTATTGCTGAGAGATGTACCTGCTGATAGGATCGGGGGTAGGTTCCGGTTCCCGCCTTGCTGCCTCTGAGGAAAACCGGCTTAGAATGCGACACACATCTTCTCTTTGTAGCCGGCCCGGCAGGCAGCATGCTCAGCGACAGCGTTAGCTGAATGGCTACATTTCGATGAGGATTTTGTGATGTTCAATTTCGCCTGTGTGACCAATGCCGTTCGCTCCATGGAAATGGAGCACATCCCCGATGGTTTTTCCCGTTGTCAGCAGTTGGAGCTCAAAGCCAAGTACCTTGGTTTTCAAAGCTGGAATCACTTACGCGACACCCTGCGCAATGAACCCGATAAAGAGCGCTTTGAAAAGATCTCGACCAATCTGATGTTCCGGATTTGTGCCGCTCGGATGCCAGCACGAAACGTCGTAAGCAACCAGTTCACTGTATTGCCTGACGGCGGAATCGCTCATTACAGCTACTGGGTTGGGTATGACGAATTGGGCGAGGAAATCCGTATTCCTCGTCCGTTGTACGCCAGAGAGTGGGCTCAGAAAAGTCGCAAATTCTATCCAGCAGTCCTTGTGATCGAAACCGAACGCGAATTCATGACTTGGCTGTTGACTTGGCACACTACCGCCTTGATCCCCGAAAAGCTGACCAAGATGTACATGCCTTCGTGTTTTGACAGGGAGCGCATTAAGCCGCGTCGGCCTAAAGGCTAGTTAGGTAGTGAAATGAGAAGCGTCGTGCATCTAACGATGCCTTGGCAGGTCGTGTAAGTCTGCCAAGGCTTGGCTCGCGACAGGTATCTCCGTGTAGCGCGTTCCTCATTGAGGTTCCACCTTAAAGGGCTTCTGGCGCCACACGTGTGGCTGAGAGTCCCGCCGCTTCCTCTTGAAGTTGACGCACGACCACCACCAGCAAATCGGCAAACGTTTCGGCGTAAAACTTTGGTTCAGTCTTGAAAGGGTGACCCATTGACGGCTTGTTCACGCCAAGGTGTTCAGCTTGATCGGTTAGTCGCTTGAACGACTTCATAACACCGTTGCCCGTGGTGCTCGCGTACTGGAACACCTCCGCATGCCCGGTCTTGACCAGAGCATTCAGGATCGTGGTGGCGTCGAAAGATACATCGTGTTCGGCGATGAGAGACTTGAGTGTTTTGGCTTGCATGCGAGGCATCCCTGCTAAATGGTGGTGGCGCTAAGCCATGGATGGTCTCGTTTTTCCAGTACCGTTACAACCCATTCTTCTCCGGCGCAGTCCGGTTGGGCTAGAGTTTCTAGGCGCTGTGATGTTTGCTTGATTCAGCATCACGATTCCAAGGCCCGATAGGCCCCTCAGTTTTTCATTGCTGACCACTGTGAAAGGACTCACTCATGCCACTAACTGCTTTTTCCATATCCCATCAAATGGAGTTGGACGTTGATCAGTTGCTCTCCCAACTGGCACTGCAGACAAACTCAGCTGTTCCTTCTAAAGCAGAGGTGATACCTGAAGGCTGGAAGGCTTACATCTCGGCTGACCTCGAATGTCCATCCTGCTTTACCACAGGGGCCGAGGTGGTTCGAGCGGGTAGGTCGAAGACCGATGGGCATGTGCTACGGCAAGCCTATTTCCGCTTTCCCCAAGATGGCGATTCATCAGGTCATCATCCATTTTGTGATTTTTCCGGCAGCGTGCCGGGTGGATTTATCCCTGAGAATCTTGTGCAGTTTTCGACCGCCAAGGATGGTGTATCCAGGGCGGTTCGGGATCTTGTCTGCAAGGGGATAGGACTTGGGGTCTTCAGTCAGAGCGACATCCGCTCGATGCGAGAATGGTTCTTCAACCAGAAGGTAGCATCTCGTTTTATGGTCAGCCTCGATCCCAAGTTTCCCGCGTGGCTTAAGTCGCTTCTGGGGCATGGCGCGTGGCTCCACAGGGATGAGCTGGAAGGGCTGACACTCACGAAAGAGATTATGAGTGTGCCTGGTTTCGACTTCCGCGCCGCTGCCAGCAGGGAGGTCACACGGCGCTATGGGGCGATTCTGGAGGCGCTGCCGGATCGGCGCAGCTATCCACTCGACTTGGGGCGGATTGAGCAGTTGGCGGCAACCTATCACGGCCAATCTGTATTCGATCCTAGCGTGCTGCGTATGCCGTACACACGCACCAAAACGCTGGCAGCGTTCGTGTGCTGCAATCATGCACCGCTTAGCCGGACGGTCAAAACCTATGCCCCCTTAGCGTCTCTCAAGAACCCTAAATACCTCATGGCATTCGCTGCGCTGTTGTTGTTCGTTTCTGGGTGGAATCTGGACGTTGCGGTGGGCCGTTTCGCCCAAATCGCAACAAGCAAAGAGCCCGCAGATCACAGCTTGGGTAATGTAATGGGACTGAATCCGTTCCATGATTTCTCGGCGTGGTCGAGCCTCAAGATGCTTCAAGAGCTTCCTCTGCTTCAAGCATTCGAAGTCCCGATGCTGGATGTCAAAGGTGAAATGGATGCCTGGATAGCAACGGCTAAATCGACAGCCGGAATCTAATGGGGCGCGTTCGGATCGGCGGGCAGATGCGCGGAAATCCGGAGCCTGCACACTTGCGCCGCTGATGAAGAGGCGCTGGCACTCTGCGGGGCGGAGATCGCCCATGTTTTTCTCTAGGCGATAAACTGATTTTCCTTATCGAGACTTTAGTTTCGCTGCTGGAGCCTTTAAGGTGTTTTTCAAATAGCTGATGAGAAAGCCAAATAAGCTCCAACTAAAAAGGTCTGAGGAATTGCAGCGCTAGATCGCAGAGCGGTCATTAATCCAGCCTAGGTTAATGAGACGAGTCAATACTCCGCGCTCTGGCGTTCTTTGACTACAAATCTATCGGAGTGCAAAAAATCCAATGCCAGAAGGGTTATACCTCTGGTTGCTGGTGGGTGTGCTTGGGCGGCTTCACTTGTGGCAAGTGCAGCCGTCATTTTTATGGATGATCATTCTGTTCGCTGGTCTACAAGGCCGGGATATATCTGCTCGCAACAACAATAACAACGAGTGTGTCATATGCGCAAAACTACTGTATCGATTTTGGTTTCGATGTCTTCGCTCGCACCCCTCGCTCAGGCGAGCGGATTTCTAGAAGATTCCAAAGTTTCTACCTCAGCCAGAACGCTTTATTTCGAACACGACATCCGTGAACCCAATGGGGTTGATCAGCGCCAGACTGATTTGGGTTTGAGACTTGATGCGATTTCAGGCTTCACCTCAGGTTCGGTTGGATTCGGTGTGGATGTTCTCGGGCTCACCGGTATCAACCTTGGGGGCGGTCTTAGCAGCCAATCAGCTTCGTCGGTCAACACGGTAACGCCGGTCGACAGCGACGGTCATCCAGTGTCTAGCTGGTCTAGGCTCGGTGCCAATGTGAAAGCTAAAATTTCCGACACGGAGCTCAAGGTTGGTAGTGCGCTCGCCCCCAATTTGCCCGTGGTGGTCGCAAACGATGGGCGTGTGCTGCCGCAAATTTTTGAAGGCGCAGCCATCACATCCACTGAGATCAATGGGCTGAAGATCAATGCCGGTAAGCTCACTCACGCGGCCGGCCGTGCATCGACCAACTACTCGGGCTTAACCGTATCTGGTGCTACCAAGGGCTCAAACAGCTTCTACTACGCCGGTGCTGACTGGAAGGTCACCCCCGATCTGATGCTCCAATACTACTTCGCACAACTCTCGGACTTTTATAACCAGAATTTCTTGGGCGGCATCTACAACTATAAGATCTCAGACGGGCAGTATTTGAAGACCGATATTCGCTATTTCCACTCCACTCCTGATGGACGTGCCGGCAACACGGGCTATGTCTTCAACAACGCTGGCGGTTACGCCTCCAAGCCTGGCGAGGCCAAAAACGATACCTGGTCGGCTTTCTTTACCTATGGTTTGGGAGGGCATGCCTTTACTCTCGGGCACCAGCGTATAAGCGGCGACGGTGCAATGCCCTACATCAGCAACAATAATTTGCGAGATGGGGAAGGCCGCCATGAAGGTGAGGGTGGCTCTACCGTTTACCTCTTCACTGACTCGATGATCAATAGTTTCGTCCGAGCAGGTGAGCGGACGACTTTCGGTCAATACATCTATGATTTCGCCGCTTCAGGTGTTCCGGGATTGAAGGCATCAGTCACCTATTTGCATGGTGACAACATCAAGGATGCGCGTGGTAACGGCCAGGAATACTCCGAGTGGGAGAGGGACTACCGAATTGATTACGCGTTCCAGCAGGGATTTCTCAAAGATTTCGCTGTTTCTCTACGACGTGCAAATTATCGGTCAGAAATACCCGTAGCACAGGGAGCCTCAGATACCGACCAGACTCGCCTCTATCTGGTGTACACGCACAGCTTCAAGTAACAGTCGGTGGATTGGCGTCGACGCTACTCAGGTCATTCTCAGTGGCGCCGACGCGTCGTGAATTCTGTTGACGGCCTGGCTTTAAAGGTGTTTGGGTGTTCCTTTCGACAGCATTTTGATCAGCCTCGTCCCCAGCCAAACCCACTCAACCTGGAAGTGGATGGGCAGCAGTGAGCAGCGGGGCACGTCGGCTGAGCCCCTGACCGTGAGACCTAATCTTCGTAAATCATGATCGTAATCTATCCCAGAGCTTTGACTTCCTGCTTTAACTGTAGACGGATGAGCTCAGCAGCACTTGAATTGATAATCCCTTGGCCCTCGTCGAAGCTGTCAACTTCGAGTGATCTGAGGTCGAAGTAGGTATACGTATACTCTGATTTCGGATGTTCAGATTTGGTGTACTTTACAAAGGTATGGTCTTCATCATCGATGCATACCCGCTTTATGAAAGAGCCGTATTTGTCAAAGTTTGGGTGTATGAAGCGGTACTGATCTGCTGATGCGTGATAGCGCAGGATGGTGTTACGATCAACGAGAAAGGCGATATCTCCTTTTTTCAGCTGCATATTGCATCTTTTGCAGGCCACTGACAGATTGGAGATGACATAGGTTAAATCCCGATATTTTTCCTTGGGAACGATGTGCTCTCGATCCACTATGAAATTTCCACCGCCATGAAGATTCATTCGGCAATAGCAGCATTTTGAGTTTTGTCGTTGCAGGTGAAAATCCCGTATTTTTGCCTTCAATCCAACCAAGACCGTTTTAACCTGTGCAAGGTCAGCATGATCGTGATCCCAAGGCTTATCGGTGCCCAAGGCAAACTGAACGGCTGCAGTTTCTTCCGGTGAAAAAACGAAATCAATCAACGGTGGATGCAGAGGGTCAGTCATGATGAGTCCCCTGGTAGATTTTCAGAGCTAGATTTTTTGCAGCTTGCAGGACTTTTTCCTGGCGTCCGTCGTAAGAGGCTATTGCCATTTCGTTCAAGGATTTTATTACACTATTAAAGCTTTGACGTTTGTTCTCTAAGTCTTCAAGCAGGTTAACAATGTGGTCGCTGACGTACCTGCTCTCAGGCGTGATCGTCTCGAACTGTTCCCAAAGACTCTCTTCCGCGCTTGGGGGTGTGTCAGTGGGTGCAGTAGTGACACCTGTTTCCGCGTAATGGAAGCCAATGCGATCCTCGCTGTTTCTGACACCCGAAACAATGAGGGGGGAGTGGGTAGCGATGGTGACACGAGCGTCATACCGTCCGATTAAATTTCCCAAGTTGTTCACGTAGTCTTTTTGCCATTGTGGATGCAAGCTGTTTTCTGGCTCATCAATCAAGATCGTATTGCAGTTTTCGATATTGGCAAGAAGGAAGACTTGGGAAGCGATCAGGGTGAGCTCTCCCGAGCTTGCCAGCTCTAGCTTTACAAAGCCTCTATTAAACTTGGGTCGTACCAGAATCTCGATAGATCTTACCAGCTTCAAGCGCCTTAGGGGCTTTTCACCTTCCAGAATGCTCAGAAGCATTTCCTGTGTTCTGGGTTCGATGTAATGCTGCGTAAGATCGATAGAGAATTCGATATCTTTTGAGCCTGCGGACTCTGCGAGCTCTTGCACTGTAAACTCGTCCAGGAAGAAGTCGCGCTTCCCTCGATTCGCCAAGTGCTGCAGTTCCGAAAGATGGTCGCTCGCCTCTGGATGCAGGACGACTCTGAACATTAGTTCCGGTTCGTAGTGGCAATATTCTAGAACTTTCGCAATGGCACTAAGTTTGTAGGTTGCTTCCCTGGCCAATTCGACGAAAGCCGATTTGATAATCCTTGCTGGTGTGCTGTTAGGGTTTCTAATGGAAAATTTCTTAACGTTTGGTCGGGCTTTATATCTGTCATGGACGGTGTTGCAAATTACAATCACCTTCTCATTTGCCTGGCGGGCAATGTCTTGCAAGTGCCTGCTTTTCCCTGAACCGTTTTTTCCGACTACGAAATCGATATACATGAAGCGCTAGACCTCCTGGATTGGTTATTGTTGATATGCTATGAGATAAAATTTCTGGGTAAATAATGATGACGCGAGGGGCGTTGCCAGCTGTTTGGTAGCAATCGAGAAGTTTTTGGGCGAGATACGTGCGCAGCCCTGTAGGCAGAGGTATGAGACGTAACGCAGATCCGCAGTCCGTACGATGTCATAGATTTTCCATAACCCGCATATCCGACGCGGTGATGCTAGAGCATAAGCTTGGGCTGCACGCCACGGAAAGGGGGGCTGATAGCATCTTGGGTTAGAACCGCGATCTACCCACCAGTCCGGCGCTCCAGTGAGCTATCAATCTCAACACGGACTGGTCGTCACCAGTGACGCGCCGCCGTCGACTTGGCAATCCCCATGATCCTGGAAACCTCGGCCTTCGTGTGCCCCAGCGCTTTCAGGCGCTGAACCTCATCACGCACTTTTCCCGCTTCGATTATTCGCGGATGTACCGCAGGTTGGTTATCAAGAATGATCGGTTGAGCAAACCCGTCGACGGATTCGAGCTCCGTCCTGACGCGTTCCAGTAGCTGTGCCGGTGCAATCTGTTGGCTCCCGCTCCAAGCAAGGGCGGCCAACGAAAGCGGGTGCACGCCGAGCTGTGCAGCGATCTCTTCCAATTTCTCCAGCGTCACGCTGCTCTCGCCTTTTTCTAAGCGGCTGACATGAGATTGCGAGACGCCACCTTCAAAGTTCGCCTGATGAATCGAGTGGTGGCGGCGCATGAGCCGCAGTGCGTGGGCGAAAGCTGTACGAAGCATGAGCGGCCGTTACCGGTAAATTACACTGTATGCCGGGTTTGCACAGTTCGATACAAACCCGTATATTCATACGGTCAGTCCTTTCCTGCCTTGTGATGTCCCGAGGGCGGGTAGTGCGCTGAGTTACATAAATTGGCACGCCTCAATATTCCGTTAAAGGTTCATCGTTCCAGCGGTGGAGTCGGCGTGTTCAAGGCGTTGCCAATCACATCGGAACGATGTGCCTGAGCCTCCTGAAACCATGAAATCGGAGCGATGCTGTTGAAAGTCCGGATCTACTCCGACCTACACCTTGAGATAGACCCGCGACCGCGCGAAGAGCTGACAAGTGATGCCGACCTTGTGATTCTCGCAGGCGATATCCATACGCGAGCACGTGGCGTGAGCTGGGCTCAGCAGAATTTTGAGGCACCTGTCGCCTACATTTCAGGGAATCACGAATTCTACAAGGGGCACGTCGACCGCACGCTCCAGACCATGAAGGAGCTGGCTGCAGGTACCAACGTTCACGTCCTTGAAAACGAGACCCTCGTAGTCGGCAAGGTGCGTGTTCTCGGAGCAACAGCCTGGACAGACTTTTCAACCGGCGGAAACGTGTTCGAGGCGTCTCAGGAAGCCCGGCGATGCATGAATGACTTCCGCTTGATCCGGGCCGGAGAGGGCTATCGTGCCCTCAGTGTAAGTGACGTAATCGATCGTAATCATCAGACCTACGACTGGCTGAAGCAGGCGTTATCAGAACAGTTTGACGGCAAAACAATGGTGGTGACTCATCATTGTCCCTTAGTCGATTACTGCGGCCCAGAGCAGGGCTCTTCTCTCATGCCGGCTTATTCAAATAACTGGCCCGAGCTTGTTGGGCAAGCGGACTACTGGATTTTTGGTCATACGCACAGCCACGTTGACGCAATGGTAGGCAACTGTCGGCTAATCAGTAACCTAAAAGGTTATCCGGGTGAAGAGTGTGGATTCGATCCCGGTTTTACGATTGAAATTAAATGACTTGTTTGGTTTTGAATGAACGACTACGAACAGAAGTTGACTGACGCTGCCCTGAAAGTATTCAGTCGTCCTGTCACGGGATTCTTACTCGATGCCCGAGTGAAAGGTGAAGGGGTCAGGGGGGCGATTTTCAATGATTCCCTTGAGCGCTATGAGGACGGAGATACGTTCACCACCAGCCGCGTGCAGGAGACTTGGCGCGAGCATGGATACACGTTGTTCGGCACTGAGACTGGCTCATGCTACGTCGCTGTGAGCCATCTGATGTTCGTGGAGGAGAATTTTGGCGGCGTGCCGCAGATGTTGATATTTCGTGCGAGTTGATGGGGGAATCCGTCTCGAATCCGTTTATATAATTGAAAGAGCTTCTGTTTAGTCCGTGTCGGCCTATTGTACTTAAGGAAATTGCATGTCTGATCTTACGAAATTGACAGTTGTTGTAAAGAATTTCAAGGATTCCGAAGGTGAAGGCCTCGACCGTCTGTATAAGCGAGTCCGGCTGGAAGATTCGGCGGGCAACACGTTCTATTTTAAGAATGTTGTCGTGCCCAAATATCTCCAAGGCAAAGGAGCATTCGCTCACGACGTGCCACGGACATGGTATTTCAAGAAGCTTGATAAGAATTCGATCATCATCATCGCGTTCGAAACGAAGACTGGGAAGGTTGAATATGATCTTGATGACCTTCAAGACATAGCGCGATCCACCATATTCAAGGGCGTTATATACGGTCTGGGTTCAATACCCGCTGGCATGATCGTGGCAACTGCCACCTTCGGGCTCGGGCTTTTGATCATCCCGTTTGGTCTGTGGTTTGGGTATCGTTTTGTGTTCAAAGTACCCGGGATGCTGAGCCGCAAAGCCCTGCAGAACGATCTCGCAGGACATGGGGTGGGCGTGAGTGGATCGGTAGCGTAGGGCGACCCTAAACAGGCACGGGCCATCTTAGGAAGTTCAAGCCCGATCATGGCTCTGCTCGACAGCCGCACAGGGGGTTTTGCCCAGATGGACGGCGTTCAGGGCCAGGTCATTAGTGACCTTCCTGTGGTGTTACAGAACGTGGGCGATGGTGTTGAGCAGGCGCTCCTCCCTCGTTGACGATTACAGCTTAAGGCGAGCTTGAGGGAAGGGTATGAGTGCCATTGGGCGTTGGCCAGTAGTACAGCTCGATCATCTCTGAAACTCCGTAAACGGCGTGTGAGTGTGGGTGGGCGTTACGACCTTGTGCCTGTGTCCAGCAAAGCAAGTGCTGGTCGGACGACGCTCTCCAGCAGCGTGCGCTGTGGCTTGGCACGGGCCAGAACACGAATGCCGAGCAAAACGCCCAGCAACAATCGTCCAAGGTCTGGGGCAGGTTGGGAGCGGGAAATGCTCCCGTCGTTTTGGCCGGCTTGAACGCAGCGATGGAAAAATGCTTCGGCACGAGTCAGGAAGTCATCGATTATGTCCTGTGCCTCTGGCGCGTCAGAGAAAGCCTCCAGCGCTGAGTTCACCATCATGCAACCGCGATGCAGCGAATCGCTCATCGAGCGGTCGATAATTTCGACGAAAAACATCTCGATAGCCTGGCGCGGGGGCAGGGTGGTCTCCAGACGGGTGACGCGCTCACCAAAACTGCTCTCCAGGTACTGCGCAAGAGCCCTGCGATACAACGCACGCTTGTCGCCGAATGCGTTGTAGACGCTGGCGCCGGTGATTCCCATCCGGTCGATCAGATCGCGCATCGAAGTCGCTTCAAAACCCTTGGCCCAGAAACACTGGATGGCGGCATCAAGGACTGTGGCTTCATCAAATTCTCTTGGTCTTGCCATTGCTCAGTTCCTTTCGGGACAGACGCCAATGTTGCGTCTTGCTCCATAGTTCGCCTAATCTAGATCAACTGTTCTAAAATGCAATGCCTGTGTTTGGTTCCATCCACCTATTCATAAGAGATGACGCCATGATTCGCTTCTATTTCCACCCCACACCCAACCCGGCAAAAGTTGCGCTCTTTCTGGAGGAGTCAGGCCTGGCTTACGAAATCGTGCCAGTCGATACGAGCAAGGGTGAGCAACACCTGCCTGAATTCCGTGCGATAAACCCCAATGGCAAGGTGCCTGCAATCATCGATACTGAAGGGCCAGGCGGCAGGGAAGTGCGGGTGTTCGACTCAAGCGCCATCCTCTTGTACCTAGCAGAGAAAACCGGCCAGTTTATGGGGGCGCCTGAAGACAAGGCGGAGCTGCTGTCTTGGTTGTTTTTCATTGCCTCGGGCCTAGGGCCATTTTCTGGTCAGGCTGTGCATTTTCAGTACGCAGCGCCAGCGGGTAATGACTATGCAGTGAATCGGTATCGTCGTGAGATCGAGCGTCACTACGAGGTGCTCAACAACCACCTTGAGGGAAGGGAGTATATCGTTGGCAATGAATATACCCTTGCCGACATTTCCACTTGGGGCTGGCTGATCAGAGCTCCCCGGGTGATGAAAGGCGCTGAAGATGCACTGGCCGAGTACCCCAATCTGAAACGTTGGTTTGAACGCGTTGATGCCCGTCCTGCGGCCGTTCGAGCAAAGAATGCGGGGACTGAGCATGCATTCAAAAAAGACATGGATGAGCAGGCCAAACGTGCGTTGTTTCCTTCCAACTATCCGAAAACAGAGTGACCTAGCCAGCTCCGGTCACGGAGAAGCCCGTTGAGAGAACCATGGATCATCCTTGAGTGAAAGCACCACCATAGCCCTGATCGAAGGATTATTCCGCGCTTCTACTGGAGTAATGGCTTGTCCCAGGCATCAGCCAGCTCATCCATGCGGTCAGGGATCTTCGACATTTTCGAAAGGATCAAACAAAGGTTATCGACGTGCTCTTCAATCAGATAAATCGAGTCCCCGACATCAACCCCGAGCTCCTGAAGGGCAGCGTCAGCAATACGAACGGCGCCATCGCGCCCCAGTCTTCAATGATATTCTCAGTGGGTTGCTCAAGGCATTCCCCGGCACATAGGGAGCAAAAGGCTGAGTATTGAGGGTCACTAGGCCAAGCGTGGGTGCCTTATGTATCGAGATTCTCAGCGATCAGCTCAACCATTAGCAGTGGGCTTTTGCTCTCAATCACTTTGAAGATCATTTCGCGTTTGCTTCGTGGCAGCTTCTTCACAACGCTTTTCGCACTCGCGCGGACTGCCTCATCGGTGCCATGGATGCGGGCCGCCAGGAACAGGACGAGGACGGCATCTGTGAGATTCATTCGGGTATCCAGACGTAGAGGCGGAGCAGTTTAATTCAGCTTTGGGGCGCTATGTGTGCCCAGCCATCACAGCGGAACGGGCGGTGCCTTTGATACTCTCGATAGACCTTCATCATGAGATTTCACATGGCACATTCGGCACAGCGGGTCGTCGACTTCATCGCAAACCTCTCACCCATCTATCACGGTGAAACAATCCTCGGGATGCACGTTGCACGTTGCTTAATGGATCGCACTGTCATCGTGCCAGAGCCGAACGAAGATCGAGAGCCTGAGGATGCGTATGTGGTTGTCTGGTGGCACGGAGATTCAAACCGTGCGAGTGAAGTGCCAGCGTACCTGATGGCGAGTAATGCCCTGGTCAGTTATGTCCAATTCCACTGCGTAGGGCGTGATGCCGAATATGCAGGGCGTCTTCTGGATCACCTCAGTCAGCATTTTGGCCACAAGACTGGAGCCAGTATGTACCTGCCTTACCGCGAAGAGGAATTCGAATTTCTTGGCAAGCTACTTAAGGCTGCTGAACAAGCCGGGCCTAAACTGGCCTGGGAGGTTTTGAAAAAAGGGCTAGGGCTTTGAGCTATGGATCTTGACCACTCAAGGTGACCGCCAACGGGCTTTCAACTACTATCAAAACCACAAGCGTTACCATAGGATCCTAGGAGATTTACATGTCCCGTCTAGCAGAATTTAGAAAGCTCGAACAACAACTCGCCGCGCAGTTGGCCGAGTTGGAAACCCTCAAAAACGATGATGGCTTGAAGAAAGAAATCGAGTTTGAAACCAAACTGAGGGATTTGCTGGCCCAGTACGGTTGCAGCTTGAAGGATGTGATTAACATCCTCGATCCACATTCAGCGAGCCGCAAAGTAGCGGCTGCTGCCCCCGAGAAGGCTGCCCGCCGTACTCGCACCGTTAAGATTTACAAGAATCCGCACAACGGTGAGATTATTGAGACAAAAGGCGGCAATCATAAGCTCCTGAAGCAGTGGAAGGGGCAATATGGTAGCGATGAGGTTGAGTCTTGGGTCGCACAGTGACCTGAAAGGTGCCATGTCTCATTGACTACATTGGGTACGGTGACGTGTGTTTAGCCCGACGCTCGTATGTTTTCCACTAGGTGAGTCATTTTTGATGTGCCCGGTATCGGAAACAAGTTGGGGGCGTAGTTCAGAATCCATCTAAGCGCGTTCCCCGCTGTCGGGGAGCTCTCACTTCCAGAGGAAGACGATGACGTCAGGAGCTTCCCGGCACCGAGTGGGGCGTAGGGTACAAACGCGATTTTGTGTTTTACGCACCAGGCGACAACATCAGCTGACTCGGCATTGATCACGCTAAACGGGTTCTGTACTGCCGCAATTGGAGCAATCAATGTCGCTTGCTCCAGTTGCGATACCCCGACCTTAGAAAGGCCCAGCGCCTTTATCTTGCCCTCGCGGCGCATGTCCTCAAGCTCGCCTACCTGATCCGCGAGCGGGATGGCTGGGTCGACTCTGTGCAGGTAGTACAGATCAATGGCTTCGACATCAAGACGTCGCAGGCTCATCTCCACACATTGGCGAAGGTAGGCGGGTACGCCGCAGGGTGTCCATTGCCCAGGCCCTTGCCGAGTGAAGCCGCCTTTGGTGGCAATAACCAAGTCGTCGGCATAAGGATGTAGTGCCCTTCGAATCAGCAATTCCGCGTCATGGGGCCCGTAAGAGTCAGCGGTGTCGAAATGCTGCACGCCCGACTCGACAGCGTTGCGCAGCAGTTCAATAGCCCCGAGTTCATCAGGGGGTGGGCCCCAGATGCCCGGCCCGGTCAACCTCATCGTTCCAAACCCTAGGCGGCGCACCTGCTTGCCCGCGAGCGTTCCAGTCAGCGTATTGATCATGATTGCCCCACCTGCCGCAGAACTTCAGTCTGGAGGTTGGACAGGAGGGACTCTCGAACCTGCGGAAACAGCACTTGGTGGGCCATCTGCAAGTCGGCAAGGAGTAAGTGCAGGTGCCTATCAACTGACTCCCTGAATCTGAGGTCAGAGTCCCGGTCTGGCCCCAGCGGTATGGAAGCATCCAGCCTTGTAGCAACCAGCGCGGTGTAAGCAGGGCATTGGTCACGCATCACAAAATGGACAGCATCGATCTCGTGCGCTGCAGCGGCTGTACCACGATACTCAACCGCTGCATTCCAATACGCCACCGCGTCGATGATAGGCCGATCGACAAGGACAACATCCGCATTTACGATGGCCGCGTGCTGAGCCTCAAGCGTGCGGTCTATGAACCACATGGTTGAGTCATAGGTGTGGTTGGTCAACAGAGGTATGCCTTGCGCGTGGGCGAGCGATCCGAATGAAGGAATGCTTGCGATGCTCAAGCCCTGGACTTCAAGCGCCTGGCGAAGCTCAGCGCAGAATGAGGACTTGCCGGTTGAATGCGTTCCGGTGACGCCGACGATGACCTTACTCACCAGAGGCTTCCTTGTTCTGGAGCGGTGGTGGCGTCCTGCGCCTGTTTCTGAAGCTGAGCGACTTTGCAGACCTCGACCCAGGATTTCATTCCAGACTCCTGAATCAAGTGTACGAGAAGAAGGGCGGTTACGCGCGCGTCTTCTCCGGCGCGATGCAATTCACCACTGACTTCCGTGCGAAGGCCGGTCATGTCCAGCAGGGCTGCCAAGCTATGACTCTTGGCGTTGGGATAAACATGCCGTGCGAGTCGCAGAGTATCTATGACACCCAAAGGCTCCCAATCTGGCATGTGCCGTTTGACGACCGTGTAGTCAACCGAGGCGTTGTGAGCCACGAACCATTTCCCTTTGAGTTTGTGCTCGACTTCGTCTTTGATCGCCTCCCACGCTGGGCTGCCCGCAACATCCGAGTTGCCGATTCCATGGATTTTCTTTGCCTGCCATGTGATGCGGTCTGGCGGCTTGATCAACCAGCTTGAAGGTTGAGCATCCTCAACCACCGGAAAGCCTGCCACAGCGAGCTCAACAAGGTCGGGCGGGTTATGGCCATTGCCTTCCACGTCCACGATGATGATCTGTTCAGCAGGCAACACGAATTCACTGTCGTTCATCAAAGGTTCCTTAGGGCTTCTGCTCGGCCATGGCGGTCATAGTGATGGGGCTTGTCGGCATCATGGACTTGATACCCCAGAGAGTGCTGCATGAAATACCGGCGCTGTTCATCCAACCCTCGGACGATGATGGCGCGTTCTGTGATCTGCGCTTCTCCGTCTGCGCCGAGGTCTGAGCACATCTGCTGAAGGCGCGATTCGTCAGGCGTTTTCCAAGCGCCTTTGCAGATTGAGAATTGTGACGGTGGGCACGTCTCACAGAGCTCGGTGATTCCGAAATGGCCGTTGTAGTCGGGTTGCTGGTGTCCGAAGGCAACACCGCAGGAAGTTTTACGAAAGATAGGCGTCCCCGTGGCATGGTCTTCGTACATCCTGAGCAACCTCCGTTCCTCTTCCAGAGGCAACAGCTTGCGGCGTGCGGTCGACTGGTAGGGCTCCGGGATTCCCTGAGCCCGGTAATATTCAGCGATCTCCTTGCGATAGAACAGCCCGCTGAAAACAACCGCGTGCGCATGTCGGGCAAGGGCGGCAGCCGTCGCGATATGCGTCGGCGAATCATTCAGTCCAGGAACGATAGGGCGCCAGTACAGCACCACTCTGTATCTTTCGGCACCTTTGAAGAGTGTTTTCAGGCTGTTGGCGGCAATCGAAGATTTGATCGGTTCTATCTTTGGATCATCGATGCCTGAGTAAGTCACCAGGATCGTCAGCTTTATGTTGCGCAGCGCGTTGAAGCGTTCGCAGTCAGCCGCCGTTACCCTCCACCGGGTGATGACCAAAACGTTGTTGGTGAGGCCGGCGTAGTCGAGCAAACGCAGCAGATTGTGAGTGTGCGCATTGACTTCAGGCAGCATTGGATCTGTGGCCCGGTTGAACAGCTGAATGGGGGTAATGTGCGGTTGAAAATACCGATGAGAGATCAGTTGCTCAAATGCTTGCGCGTCATTCATCAGCGCTTGCGGTTGGCGCTGATCGAAATTGCCAAACAAGTGACGCACGCAATAACTGCAATCCAGAGGGCAGCCCACAATATGATTCAAACTCAGGCCGCTTTTGCGGTACTGGACAGGATCCTTCAGGGCCGGGTTCACCTGAGGCATCTGCGCGAGATCGACGACTGCGATGTATTTTTTCACTGATGCTCCCTGCAATTCCATCCTGACTTCGTCCGCCGGTGCGAGACGGTCTTCTTGAGATACGATGTTTTTTCCGATCTGGGTATCGACCGCGTCAAGGGAGTGACGCTTGTGCAGTCAACGCTCTTGTCGCCAACCAGATGGCTAATGACCCTGTTTGAACGGCTTGAAAAGCTTTTCCGAAACGAAGTACAGATTGCCCCTTGTCCGGGAGCAGGCGACGTAAAGTTTGTTGCGGGTTTGGGGCTTGGATTCGTGCAAGCTTGAGCCTTGGTAACGCTTCCACGCCTCGTTTCCCAGAACGACGCAGACGTCTTCAAAATGATCCATGCCTTTGCTCGCACCCCAGTTCTGGGAGTAGCAGCCGTACTTTCCGTGTTCTTGCAAAAATAGCTTCACCACGGCCGGATCCGCGTGCAAGGCATTGGCTTGGGCTTGCTCCAACACGGTAATGATCGAGCTGTGGCGTTGTGCATGTGAGCCCATGACGATCTGCAGGTTGGCGCTGATGAAGTCACACACCGCAGTTGCACATCGCCAGCTGCGACCGAGAGTCTGCTTGTCTACGGCGACCCCAGCGTCCCGAAAGCGTTTTTCATATTTGGCCATGTCGTCATGCAAGCTGCTATTGACCGAGCCATCTCGACTCGTGTCGAACGTGTGCTGATAGAAGTCGCCGACGAAGGTCATTCCCGCTTTCGCTTTGGAGATCTCCAACAGCAGGTTGAAATCGTGGCCGGCGAAATCCTGTACTTCATCGACATACACACAATCGTAGAAGCGTTCAATTCGAGCATGGATCAGCGGCATGCAGTCCATGTGTTGGAGCAGTTTGGCCAGGCGGTTGTGGTACAGCCTGCGACCCGGGTCTCGGAAACGTGCGATGTCCGTCAGCGGTATCTGCCGGTTCGGCGGACGCCTGAAGGTCAGCCCTCGGGTACCGAGCTTGAGCTGCATGATCGGGCGGTAGCAGAAGCCGTGCAAGAACGAGAAGTACGTCATCACCCTGATGTTGGATGGGATAGTCCCAAACTTCTGGATGATCTTGTTGCGCAGATGGAGGTAATTGTTTTGGGTGTAAGTGATGATCAGAGCGCGCTCATTCAGGCTCAGCCGCTCAATCACAAGACTGGTTTTTCCAGATCCTGCCACCGCAAAGATTACGCTCTTATCCACTTGATGGCCTCCTGAATGTAGACCGGAGCAACCAGCGCGTCAGGCTTTTTCGTGAGTAGCTCGAATGCCACGTCCGTCTTGTTCTTGAGCATGTACTCCTGAACCGTCAGGGTCTTGCGGCCTTTAGCAAAAAGGTCGTCACAGGTCTTCTGGTTGTCCTGGTACAAACCAATTTCGAATGTCGACCGCGCAGGGTCTTTGTCTGCAAATATCCGCGTGCTCTCGTAGAGGCTCTCCTTGTAATTTTCTACACAGTTCTGTTGGTAGTCGTGGTCATTGTCCCTGATCGCGGCAACCTTGATCCCAAGCAGCTTGCCCAGCTCCAGGTAGCGCTTAAAGCTGGTGCCTCCGATTGAGATGATGTGCACGTTGTCGGCCTGCGGGGTGCTGCCTTGCGCGTAGAGCTTGTAGAGGTGCTCTATCAGAATAAACTCGGCATCACCTTCCACCAGAATGACGCGTTTCGAGAGAGCGAATTCGAGCACGTTGTTATCGGGAGCCTTCATGAAAAACTCGGCAGTCGGTTCTGAAAGGTCTTTCAGTCGACCGGCCTTTTGCTCCGTCCCCAGAAGCAGTGCATGACGAAGATCCAGGCGCGAACAGATGTGGCTGCTGTGCGTTGCGATGAACAATTGAGTGCCCTGAGTCAGTGTTAGTCGCTCCACAAGGCGTTTCATGTTGGTGTGGCTCAGGTGGTTCTCGGGCTCCTCCAACAAGAGGGCGTCCAGACCTCCTTTGGCGTCATGCTTTTGTAGAGCGAAGTTGGTCTTGATGAAGCATTGCTCACCCTTGCCACGGTTTTCGATCGGGATGCCGTCTTTGGTAATGACCAGGTCGGATTCAAGGTTTGAGCGCATGCTGGTTCTGACAGCGAACTGGTAGTCACCCAGCGTATCGTTGAGACCTTTCAGATTCTCTTTCTGAAAGCCTTCCTTGCCTTGGCGATACTGGTTTTCGAGACGATAGCGATCCGGCACCTGCGTGTGATAACCGAAGACGGTACGAGTGTATTCGCGCGCAGCATACTCGCTATCGATTCGCGAACTGTCGATCAGCAGATGCTTGACAGGGCGTCTGTAGCTGACATGCGCAGCTCCCGAGAAGGTCGAGAATTGCACCGTGTAGTACTCGAACGGAAAACTGTCCTTGTTCGCCGCCAACAGCTCCAGCATCGTCGGCCCGTACTCCTCGATGAGGGGAACGATCGCCATACGTATCCCATCACTGTCGGTTTCAGCCAGGTTCTGATAACCGTACAACCCTTCGGCTTTTCCATCTTCCAGGAAGACGTCCACGATGACCTCAGGTAGTAGGTCAAGACGCCGTGGCCCGGCCAGAAATGTTCTGACGGCAGACTGATTGAGCAGCGCTTCATACCCTATGGTTTCGACACGACTGCGGCTGGCGCTCAGGGCCAAATCCATGGCCAAAAGTACGCTACTTTTCCCGGTTTCGTTGTCGCCGATCAGCACGTTGGTGCCGGGATCGAACTGCAGCGTCAGTTTTGGAAAACTCTTGAAATTCTGCAGCACCAACTGGGTGATGGCCGGCATTTTCGTTCCCTCTATTTGCTTGGCAGGGGTGACCTGCCGTTGTCCGTGTGCGGCAGCTTGAGCTGCAGGATTAGCCGTCTGATCGATTGGCGTCAGTCTTGCGCCGCATCTCGATCAGCGGATGGTCTGAAGCCACTTGCTTGCCAAGATGCATGGGGCCAGGCAGGCGCAGATGTCCATCCCACAGCGGCGGGTTGCGACACATTAAAGCGACCTGTTCAGCAACCGTTGCTGGCTCGCCTAACGCACCGGGCGTGATGATGGCGATTTCGGTAACACCCAGCTGTTGCCACGGATCGCGCAGATCTCGTTCAGATACGTCATACCGCGTGTTTTCACGTTGCGAGCGAACTTTGCCAAACTGCTTGGACGGAGAAACGAAATAAAACACCGAGGGACTTTCACAGGATCGAAACGCTCCCACCTTGGTACCAATGTAATGCGCTGATTTCGGTGACAGCGAGTGGTTGCCGCTGGCCTGTGCCACGTGCTGATCAGCACGAATGCGCACAATTGCGGCCTCGGCTGGAATGGGCGGAAGCCCTTCACCTGGACTGTCCTTCAAGCCCGCATAGAAAGTCCTCAGATTCGAGTCAAGGCAGACGATCAAGGAGTCCGTCGAATTGATCTTGCTGTCCAGAAATGCCTGCGTGATCAGGGCTTTCGTCTGATCGGGTGTGAGCAAGGCGTCAGTACCATGGATTGCCGCCAAGCCTGAGTTGTAGTCGAACCATTTGCCTGTTGAGTCGGAGTCGAACCAAAAGACGTCAGGCCTGTGGCCACTCAATGCAATGCGAGTGATGACGGGGAGAAACTTTGCCCAGCCTTTGTCCTGGATTCGATCCAGCACGACTGACACCACCGTTGTGCTCGCAGGAAGGGTCTTGACCTTGGGGGTTGGGGCAGGGAGGTGCCCGCTCAGCCGAATCGCTTCGATGACCGTATTGATCGCTTTGAAGTCACGATCATCATCCTTGGGTTTGCGTTTCTTCACCTGGGCATCAGGATCGGTGTACATGATGAATTGAGTTGCAATGCCCTGCTTGGCCAAGAAGCTGCGAATGATGTGCTTAGGATCGAGACCAGAATCGCGAGAGGCTGCAGTCGCGCTTGTCTCGACGATCATCACTTTCGCACCAGACGGCGCATTTTCTTTGCAGGCCGGGAGGACATGATTCACAAGCCACTGGTTCAGGCTATGGATGTCGTGCTGTCCCTCCAGCATGCGCAGTGCGTCGGGGGCATCCAGGCGCGTGAGGTTCACCATAGGGGGCATTACCTTGTCAAAGAACTTGCTGTCGCGCGCCAGGTTTTGGCTCGCCGCATGCAGTCTGAGCATCACGTCTGAATGGGCAGCCAAAACCATCACATTCAAGTGCACTACTTCGCCCGTGGCCTGCGTCTTCTCACCCCTCAAGACGGCCACTGACTTTTTAATCATAAGCGGTCTCGTCCCAGGCAAGCACTCCAGCAAGTGGAAGCCGGCCTGATCCAGAAACAGCGGCCCTGTACCGGAGGCGATCAAAGGATTCGAGGGAGGGCTCGCGTAGATCGGCCTCACATCGCTGTCGACCGGGATATCACCTTCAACGATTGGCGGAAAAACCGGGGCGCCCATGAACTTGAGCAGTTTTTCAATCGGATGTTCGTAGAAGGTGTTCCAGCCGCCATCTCCATCAGGCTTCGTTTTGATTTTCGCCTTCACGATCAAATTGCCTGTTTTAACCCAGGCATTCTTTTTCTGGCCTTTGAGATTTGGCATTACTTGCGTGAGCTTGACGCGCAGTTGCAGAAACGGTTTTGACTGGCCGTGAAGCAGAACCAGCGCCGGCTCGATTGCATGGAGAGCACTGGCGTAACGCACCTCGCTCTCTGACACGACAGGGTCGTCCCAGGCGAGCACGCTGCCGTCGGCTGCCTGATAGAGCTTCAGCGGTTTCCCAGCTTGCATGGGTCTGGCAACCAGCGCCTGACCTACCAACCAAGGGATGACGTTGTAGGCATGGGTTGAGACGTCACCAGGTGCAACCAGTTGAGCCGTGTCCAACGGTACAAGGCTTGTCACCACCAGCTTGCCGTCAAACTCGACCAAATCCTGCTTGTAGAACTGCATCACGTCCATCGCCCATAGGCGCAACGCTTCGTTGATGGTGTCGATGGGCAATGGCTTGAGGAAGAATATTGCGCTGACGCCTCCTTCTTTCTGGGGGAACAGGTTCACCGAGACCGGGCCACCGGAGAGGGTGGCGAGCATTTCTTCCAGGCCGATGGTGGGCAGGCCGGGGTGGGGTTTTCTTACCAATCCCTGCAAAGCTTGCCAGGCGTCGAGGTAATGGGGGCCGACCACGGCGCGGTAGGCATGGCCCAACGCTTCTGGGTCAAATTCAAAAAGGCTGGTGCGTAGTTCAAGACCCTTCATCTGGTGTCCTTTCCTGATTCATTGATGTATCTGAGAAGCGCCGACGCAACGCCGGCGTGGTGGCGCTCAAACTGATCCCAATCTCCGTCAGCTTTCAGTTGCTGCACGCTTTCGTTGAGCATCTTCGGCCAAGGCTTGAGCCCTTCAAGAAATGCGGCGTCCGCGAAATAACAGGTCACCGGGGTGCCGCCACGGCGTCCCCGACCGATGAGTTGTGTAAGGCTGACGAGGATATTCATGATGGTGTAGTGACGGATATTGTCCGGCTGCTGACTAAATGCCGGGCGCGCTGTACGAATCTTCTGGAGCAATGCATTCGAATGCTTTCGCTCCTGCATCATCAATACTCCCGGGCTGCTGGATGACGCGACTGCTTTGCCGGTCTCATAGCAGATGTGCGCCAGGTTGTTGTTGGGGCTGTCCGAAGAGGGAAGAGGGCGGACGCATATGACCACCGCGCCGATGGCTGAAAATCCATCGCTGTTCACTATGTTGTGGCCGCGAGCCACTGGGCCCAGCGCACTGACCAGCAGGGTTTTGTCCTTATGTCGTCCGCTGGTGAATTCCGCGAGATCGTCATAGACAAGCGTCTGCTGAGCGTCCAGAGTGGAAGGCTTGTACTCGCTCTGTCGCCCGCGTACCCAGCCCACAAGATCCCCCGGGCCTCCTTGCATTTTCGCCAAGGTCATGGCCAAGACTTCAGCATCTGCATCGCTATTGGTGACGAGCAGTAGGCGGGCGCGCGTTTTCGTTTGCGAGTCTTCGGCCAGGCTCGCGAGTCGATTCCTCACCCAAGGCCAAATCTCCTTGGCGAACTTCGACACCAAAAATTTCCGTTGCGAAAACTGAGCACCAGAAATGGCGGTGGTTTGAGGCACATTTTCAAACGTTACCTGACCGGCCACATCGGGCACGTCAATTAAGTCCTTCGCTCGCAGATCGTACGCGCTCGCGCCCGGGAAATACGCCGTGGCGGAGAACCCGATGAACAGGCGCTTCACGCCCGCGTAGCCAAGGGCACTGACATCGGGCAGCGACAGCAGAGTGCTGTGAGGGTCACCGCGCATCGCAACGACGTTCAGTGTTGATTCATTGTCGCCTGTGTCTTTGCGTTTGAAACCGAACACGGCGCGTTGTAGCGGGCCGTTTGGGGTTGGGCTCAACGGCTCAGGCCCTGCGATGCTCCGTCTGACCTCGTAGGCATAGGGGATTTCAGCGTTGACGAAGCCAGGCAACTCCACCTGAAGATTGCGCAAGTGAGTTTCGATAGCCAGCAGCATCCCGCGCAAGATGAGCGACGCCTTCAGGCGAATCTGATCATGCTCCTTGAGCCGTTGAGGGAGCTGGCCACTGTCGGACAACTCTTTCAGAAGATGCCCCAGGTTGATCGCGAGCGTCTCAAGCTTGTGCTCACCACCGTTGGATCGCCAGTGCGCGAGGTGCTGACTCAGTTTCTCCAGATAGCCGGGGATCTGATTGGTGTTGTTGAACAGGTGCTCCAGCATCTCGCGATCGATGCCCAGCTTTTCGATGATGAAGGTGTCGTCAGCGTCCGACCAGGTGGTTTCCTTCTTCGGCCATTCAAAATATCCCTCATGCTGCAGATTCATGAGTTGGCTGACGCTAAGGGTGCAGTAGGTGAGCGCCCAGTTCACGCGAAACAGGCTGCTGCGATCGACCTCCGGAATGCTTGAACGACCTGCGACAGTACTGAACAAACGCAGTAATGGGCTGTTGTCGCCCTGGTTGCCCAGTTTCAGCTCCATCACGCTGGAGTCGATCGCGGACTTCAGCAAGCCATCGATCTCATCAATCAGAAACACGGGGGCTGTTCGCAGTAACAATTCGATGAAGCTGCGCGGCCCGGGAAATTGGTCAGAGTCAGACAGGGGAATGCGGGTGGTACCCGATAGCAATGCGTGATGGTTGATCACGACGATGTCTGCTTCCAGCGCTCGCGAGAGCATGTTCGTTCTGCCGCACTTGAACAGAAAGGGGCAGTGGTTTAGCCGTTTTGACTGCTCTGCGCGACCCTCCTGCTGAGTGGATACTCGAACGTTGAAGCATGGCTCGTTTCCAGGGTCGGCATTGAGCGTATCGGTGGCGTACGCGTCGAGCAGGCAGGCGTAGTCATAGGCGGGCGTGGTGGTGCCTTGTTGAAACAGTATCTGGCCTCGCTCGTGGATCCGCCTTGCAGAATGCAGTGGAGCGATCTTAAGTTCCGGTGCTGTCACTGCGGCCGACTGCTGAAGAATCCGCACAGTGTTTTCCAGCTCAACCAAAGTCGGCACGCCAATCACGACGCGTTGGCCTCTGCGCGCCGCATCGATCGACATCATGACCATGGCAACGCTCTTGCCCGTGCCGGTGGGTGCGTTAACTCGGTAGAAGTTGCCTGCCTGAGCAGTTCGTTGATCGTCTTCGCCCCAGATGTTGCTCAACGATGCCTGGTGAGCAGCGTGCAGGCCCGGCGCTGCGTCCAGCGCTTGCGCGAGCTTGCTTAGAGGATCAAATGTCCATGATGTCTGTGCGACTTCAGAGGGCGGTTTCAAGGCGAGCCGTTGGTGCGTGCCATCCAGCACACCGCGTTCGTCCTCCCCAATGACGAATACCCTGACCTGATCGCCGGTAACGTGCTTGAGCACAACATCGCCAGAGGCCGGGATTTGCGCATACACCGGCGGCGTCCGCCCGTATCTGAGCGCGTCGAGGTATTCGTTGATGAGTTGATCGACGTTCAGTTGGGGCGAAATTCGATAGCGATCCTGCTCGTGAAGCTCGCTGCTAAGCTTGCCTGCATCGATCAGCTCAAAAGGGCTGCGCTCGCCCTTGATGATTGCTTCGGCAGTCATCAAGAAACGCTTGGGCTGAGAAACGGCTGAGGGTCTCAACCGCAGGCTTTCAGCGATCAGTCGCTGATCGGCATCACAGAGCCCGTTCCAAGTGCTCCACCCACGCGTGCGACCTGCGCACAATCCTGCCGCGTCTGCGAGCATGGGATCACTGCCGACAAAGCGAGCCGCCAGCGCCAAGAAAAGCATGGCACCCACATCAGAAAGGGGCTGCATGTTTGAGTGCCTCCCCAACGCATTGGCTCTGGGTGAATACGCTTACGCCTGCTTTGCACCGTTGGCGCAGGTAGGGAATGCTGGCGCGTTGGTAGTCCGGGATGACGATCCAGCGTGGTCTGCTCGAAGGGATTGATTCGATGTGCTTGGCCAATTCATAAGGCGACACCCAGACTTTGGCGTCGATGTCCTGGTCGACCAGGCCCAGGCGTATGCGCAGGTCTGTCCGGTCAACGTCAGGCCACAGTTGCACCGCAAACCCTTTGGCGGTTAATGCTTGTGCCAACGACACCTCGATAAGCCCGGGCTGCAAAGTGAACTTCCATAGCGCAGGTTTGAGCATCAGTCTTCCCTCAACCGGCTGGCCATTCAAAACGCCGCTGTTGATGCGATTAACCAAACTCGACCCTTCGCGGACGAAGAGGCTTTTCTTGTCCTGACACCAAGCCGAATCGCAGCCAACCTCGTGCCGCTGGGCGTTCATTGGCCATCTGCATTCCGGGCACAGATACACCAGGCCGTTGTGATGAAGGTGATGCGGAATGGGCTCGTAAAATTCACTTAGCGATAAATTGAGTGGGATGAAGACGTCTTGCGCTTGGTGCGGTGAGATCACACCGTGCTCGATCAGGAAAAGACGGAAGTTGCGGTAGTGGATCTCGCCATCTGATCGCAGGCGGCACGCTTGTTTCACTCGGTTTACGCTGGCCTGGACTTCTTCCCAGAGCTCCCTGACGTCCAGTTCAAGCAGCATTTCATTGCAGGTCTGGGTGGCAATGGTCGAGTAGAGCAGGGGGCCTGAGTAATCGAGCCGTACGCTTTCTGGCAGCCACCGCTCAAGAGGGGTGCGTAGCCTGCTTTCAAGCTCTATAGGGGAAAGCGGGGAGCCGCTCGGATCGAGTCGCCAAAGCAGCGCAGACGCTCTCTGGAGGATTGTGAACGCTTGGCCTCTATCCGTGCCGCAAAGAGAAGCACCCTGCGCCAGAAGACGCAGTAGGTACTCGGGAGCCTGTCTGTCCATATGCTAAATCCCACGTCATCCCTGAGCGGCTTGGCAAGTTGTGAGTGGATCAAGCTTGGGTCATGCCCAACGCCTGAGTCACCCACAACGCAGTTGTAACGGTATCTAAGCTATCAATTTGATATCAAACGGCGCAATGTTTCTTGCCGTGCGGTCTACAACCAGGTGACGGAGGTAACCGACATCCCTGATAGCCTCGAACGTCGGTTCGGTAGCTCCGCTCGACCTGTTTCAATGTTGGAGCCCAGAGTGGGCGCTGCGGATATAGGCCGGCTCTTTAGAAAGCTTCGACATCGCGTGCCCGTGCTATTTGGCGGGCTTCTCGAACACGTACGCGAATTTGTCGGTGTGCCCTTTGATCGCCGGATCGAACACCTTCAGCTCATGATTATCAGCTGGGTTCGCCAATACCTCGCTCTGGCCAACGAACACAAAGCCAGCGGCAATGACCGCTTTCTTCGCTGCTGCAGGTTCGATCCGGTGCAAAGTATCGACCTGGGTGGTTCCGGTGCCGGCCGCACCCGCATGGTCGACCACAACGAATCGCCCTCCGGGTTTCAGCGCGTCGAACACGTTTTTGCTGAAGGCAGTGATATCGACGTTTCCAAGGAACGCGGTCGGCAGGTCATGCAGATTTTGGGAAGTAAAAAATACGTCGACCGGTTCCGAGAGCTTCATCGCTTTGAGCTCAGCGGGAACAGCGGATACGTTGCTCAGCCCCTGTTCCGAGACCAGCGCCTTCATGGCCCCTTCCGCTTTGGCGCCAGGGGCCACCATCGCCGCCGGCCAAACGTCAATTACCTTGCCTTTCGCACCGACCACGCCTGAGAAGATTCGAGTCCAGTAGCCTTCGCCGGGGATAAAGTCTACGACTGTCTGGCCAGGCTTGATGCCAGCAAATGAAGTGATTTCCGCACCGTGGCGTACTGAGTCAATGGCTTTATCTGCCTGGCGAACCTGCGCCTGCATGGCGGTGTCGACGTACTGTTCTGCCGCCTGCGCTACCGCTGAAGTGCAAGCGATAGCCATCAGCAGCGCTGTAGGTATGAATTTGCGCATTTCGTTGCTCCGTTGCTTAGGATGACTGCAAGCGCAGTGATCCAAAAAGATTCTTTTGTGTATTGCTCAGCATTGCGGTGGCGTGCCGGAACAAACGTCGCAGGAGGGCGCGCTAATACGCATCCATGCCTTGATCGTCGTGCTCGGGCCGCCTGTATCCGGACAAGCGTGCATGGATCATTTGCGTAGATAAAGGTTGCTGCACGCCTCAGTGTAGAACTCAATCCGTTGGAATCACTTTGCTGATTTAGTGCGCAGTTGGTTACATGCTTCCACCGCCTCAGCAAGGGTTGAGAACGCATCCCCCAGCGGACTGTCCTCTGAGGAGTGCCCGTTTGGGGCTCAAAGGGTTTGCAGTGCCTCGGGAGTGCGTCGCGATCGTTATGATGTCAATCAAGCTCGACGAGCATTTCGAGGGCGTTCATAGACTGTGTTCCAATTGCGACTAAGCCTGCGCCAGAGTTCGTAACTGGACAAACTGGCGCTAGGCATGCACGAGACGGTTTACACAAAAATTGATTTGAACGACGGAGCGGTGCAAGTGTGCCAGCGCAATATGGAGCTACTGATTTGGCAGCTCGCTGCCAAGGTGTATGGCGAATCCCTGCGCAAGGTTATCCACGAGATCTTGTCCGATTACCGGCGTGAGCCGGGTTTGGACGATTTGACGCGCCTGTTTGAGTCTTCGATCGGTCAGAACGCATTTCAGACCTTGAGGGCCTCCCTGGCAGACCTGGGCGATGATGAGGGCCGCCATCCTGGGGTCATCGAGCTTCGATATCGCAAACGCTGGCATCTACACATTGGGTTGCGGCGCCGACTGGTGGTTGAGGGGCATGCGACGGATGTGATTCGTGACGCGCATTTTGCAGGGGAAATAGGGCTTTGAGGCGACGCTGAGTTTGCGAACGCGCTGGTAACGCAGATGCGCAACCCGCTCTCCGAAAGGGTGGCCGAGGGCTAGTGCAAGGGCCAACACTCTCAAGTGGGCTGAGGGAGTAAGCACTCTTCAGCCACCACACCAGCTGTATCAGAGCTAAGTGCATTACCCTTTATCCGGGTACTGTTGATCCATCCAGTAGTTGTGAATATTCTTGCGGGAAAACATTTGTACTCTTGGAGGTTGAGGTGGAAAACGATCTGATTGATTGCGCGGGGTTCGAGGAGTTGGGCGTTCCGTCAGCACTGGACTGCTGGAAGCACCAGGCGCATATGCTTGCTTGCGAGATCAGTGATCTGCAGAGAGATCTTTCGAATGCTCGCCGGAACATTCGAGCACTGGTAAGGATGCATACCGAGGCGAGCAAGAGCAGGGATGACCTGACGTTGGAAGTCAGCCGTTTGCGATGGGCATTGGGTGATGCGCTGAGAGCGAATGGCAGGGTAGCCTAAACTATTACAGTCGGGTGATCAGGCTGGCAATGGCGCTCAATCGGCGAAGCTGAACTCGATTTGCTCAAGCGATCTGGCTCTTAAGTCGCTGACGGGCCGAGGGGCGGGGCGCCTGCCCGGTGTTAGCCCGCCATCCGAAATTTGGAGTTCCTTGAGTACGCCTACTCTTGCGAGCTCAGCCATCTCTTTTTCGGCTTGCTCAATCAAAGACCGGGTTGATTGACCCGTCTCTGCCGCAATGGTGACGGCAACCAATGCCAGAGGGCTCAACCCTAGCGGCGCGCTAAGCGTCGAAATCATTTCCAGGGTGGGGCTGCTCTGTGCACGTTCGAGCTTGCTAATGTAGGTGCGGCTACTGACTTGAGCCAGGTCTCTCTGCGACAGTCCGCGAGCCTTTCGCATTGCCTTGAGCACGGCAGCTACGGCAGATTTCAGTGACATACAGCTTTCCTGAGTTTCCAAGATTCGATACGGCCCAATCTCAAGAGTGGGCAGGCGAAAACGCGTTTCAGGCCAGAGGCTACCACTATGGAGAGTGTTCGTCCTACACCCCGAGCTGTGCCCGTCATGATCCGTAAATCTTGTTAGTTTTTCTTATGAGGGAGACTCAACACTGGACGGGTGACATGCATCCCCCGTACGCCTCGCTGACTGACTGTGGGCAGCTCAGCAGACGTATTACTCGTCCTGGCTATCATCGCCGCGCTGCCCGTAAGTGCACAGCCTTTCAGTCATCTTCTCGGCAGCGATGCCCCACCTAAATCCCGCATGTTAGCGCTCTAGTTCAAGGCCCTATCACAGGTATGACTGCTTCGGTCATCGAAATGATAGATGACGAACATTCGTGAAAAAAATGTGATGAAAATGTGAAAGGTCTATAAAAAGGGCGGCTCATTTTTGACTTAACACAGGAACCTCATGTCCCGTACAACGCATGGCCAATTACTGAGCGCTTCTCTAGGAATCCTGCTTCGGATGGGGTTGGTGGGAGTAGCTTTTGGAATGCTCTGGTTGGATCTTGCAGTTTTCCAGACGCAGCTCCTCGAAGTCTCTTTCACCGAGATCGCCCAAGAGGTCATGCTGTTTGTATGCGCCGCGCTGTTCTGGACTGCGCCTGGCTCAGCGTCGGAGCGAGGCTTCAAGACTCTTGCGGGCGGTTTCTTCGCCTGCCTGCTGATGCGTGAGCTCGATGGTCTTTTCGACCCGATCAGTCACAGCGCATGGTGCTGGCCATTTTGTGCGATTGCTTTGATCTGTATTTGGAAAGCATTCAAGTCAGGCCGCGCGCAGAACTCTCTGGAGGCTCTAGCGGCTTTCACGCGCACGCCGATGTTTGGTTCCCTGTCGACTGGCTTGGGAATTCTGATCTTCTCTCGAATCTTTGGCACAGGCGCCTTGTGGCACATCATTCTTGATGAGGGCTACGCCAGGCTTGCCAAAACAGCCGCCGAGGAGGGTATTGAACTACTGACGTATTCGATGTGGTTGGCTGCAGTGATCGAATATTTTGTCGCGCAGCGATCGGTGGTGACTCGACCGCAAAAACTGGATGAATTAGCGGGAGGCTCCGCGTTTACAGCTAATCACCGAGGGGCTGCACATCAGCGCTGAGTATTCCGCTAGCTCAGTCGCCTCAGGATTGCTCGCCATTGCCCGGGGTTCAAGGCAAGAGCCGCCGCCATGCCCACATAAAATCCTATGGTAGCGAGTGAATGACGGCCAATGACGTCTTCACTCACGTACCCAATGTGTAAACACACCAGGCTGACGCACACGGCCAGCCAATACCCCAGAGGTCGGCGCTGTTGTTCTGACGCGGGCAAGAGGTTGATCACGCGACACGTTGATGTCAGAACAATGACCAATATTGAACCCAGCATCAGGCCCCATCCCGCGCTGACGAGCATGAACATCAATGCAATCATTTCGTTGATCCCTTAACTTCCCAGAAAGGGCAGACAGCTTAGTACGACCGCTGTGACAGCTAATCGATCAATGTGCCTGTCACGGGATAGCCGAAGGGATGATCAAACGTAGGTGCGGGTTGGGTCGTTTGGCATTTGAACTGCTATTGGCAGCCAGGGGACTGAAAATTTCCGGCGCGGGGCATTAACCAGCAGGGCAGGCATGTCGGTATCAGACTTGGTTACTCAAAACTACATCAGCAAAGTCAGTCAGGTTGCTGAAGTCTTTTCCCCCTTGTCGGTTCAACAGGAAGCCGCGTATGCCAACACCACGGGGGCCCTCCCGATCACACTGCTCTGAGTCGCCAATCATCACAATGCTGTGATCACTGAAATCATCGACACCTGCTCCCAGGAGTTCACACGTCGCGCGATACATAAAGGCGTGAGGCTTCATGGCCCCAACTGCGAAGCTGAATCCATGGGCATCCACTGACGGGTAAAGTCGCCGAACGGGCGTCCCGTAGGGTGCGGCCAAGTTGGAGGCGATGCCTACCTTGATGCCCTCTGCCTGGAGCCTTTCCACAGCCAGTAGTCCTTCATCGAACGCCTCGATGCTACTCAGATCGGCATCCAGATCTCGCTGAATATCCGCCATGCGCTCGGTCGAAATTTTGATTCCAAACAGATTGGCAGCGCCTGCCAAGTCGAGGTCACGAGTCAGGATTTGATGGAGATCGTCAGGTTGTGGCCGGCGGCCTTGGCGAATGCCTTCCTTGAGAATCTGGCGATAAGGATGGCGGCCATTAGTGATTCGCAGAAGGGTGCCGAAGGCGTCGAAAAGAACAAATTTTACGGGCATCTGAGCGCCTGGGCAGTTGCGGGGCTTGGCTGCCCACGGGGTGTCTAGGTTACATGGGATGGTGCGTACAGTGAGGCAAAAAATCTCGGAGGCGGCATGACGACACTACCCAAGGGGCGAGCGGGGATCGGTCTTTCAGTGGCGTTGAATCGCTCCTCGTTTTGTAGATGCCTCCAGACCTCATAACCAAGTCCTATCAGAGCGCGCTTGGAGACGTTGGCGGTTACCCCGATGAACTCATATAGGTTCGCGCGTCGCTGCCGGCGATAGCTAGGCGCATAGGGCCACTGCGCTTACAATCTCTAACTGAAAAATTTAGCCCAATCAATATGTTGAAGTGGACGAAGCGATGATTGAAAAAGAGAAATCAAACCAAGCCGCAGGCGATGCTGGCGGTGACGATGAGGGGCCGACTCCGAAGCTTCAGGATCCTCAATATTCATATGTTCAGGAAGAAAGGGTTGAAAGTGAGATCAGGCGGAACGTCCCTGGTATCCCTGAAAGCAAAGTTGATATTGCAAAGGAAAAAATTAAGGATGGTGTCGGTGCGGATGAGATCATCAGGGATCTCAAAAAGCCGGCTCCGCGGCCCCGAACGACTCGCGACGATGATGAATACGGCTTCTGAATCGGAGACCGAGGGCAACACTGGCCTTGAACGCGATCACATCCAAAACACCTGAAAGCATGGAGCTTGTGAATGGCTGCAGTACTAAATAACGGGGACGCACGTGTTGCCGTCTTGGTTGATTGCGATAACGTCTCGCCTGAAGTTCTAGAACACGCGCTCAAGGTCGTCGCCCAGTTTGGCCGTATCGTCTTGAGGCGGGGGTACGGCAATCACGGCACCCTCGCTAATAAATGGCAGGAGGCATTAGTCAGGTTAGCCTTCACCCCGTGTCTTCAGTATCAATACGCGTCCGGCAAGAACACCTCAGATATCGCATTGGCGCTGGACGCTTTGGAAGCGCTTTTCGACCATCGCGCTGACATGTTTTGCCTCGTGACCAGCGACTCAGATTTTGCCTACCTCTGCCGCAAACTGCGTGAGAGAGGGGCTTCCGTTTGTATCGTTGGAGAGCCTAAGACGCCTGACGCCCTACGCAATGCCAGTGATCAGTTCTTCGAGTGGCGCCGTAACGAGGAGGCGATCAAAGTTGATCCAACCGCCAAGGGGGCGCCGGATATGCCAACGGCGACTCCATCTGTCGCTGGCGCGAAGAAGGACGGTTCTGATCATTCTGGGAAACCTGTTCTGCGTCGACCGCGTTTCGTGATTGAGGCCGTTTCATTGCTGGCCGAGGGCACGACGGAGGGGCGGGTAACTCTGAGCGGTTTGGGCTTCTACTTAAAGCGAACCAACCCAGCCTTTTCTCCTGCCGAATACGGCCATTCAGGCCTATTGGACATGGTGAAGACCTACGACCTCCTCGAAACTCATCGCGAGGCTGGCGGGCATTGGACAGTGAGTTTGGTCGCTGAGGGAGGATCCGAGACGGAAAAATTGTAAGGGTCTGGGAAACAGCTGTATGTAATGTATGAGCAGTGGTTTACCGAAGCTGGGTTGACAGCACCCGTTTCAAGGGCCTTATGTTTGGCTAAATCGACAGTTCACTGAACGCCTACCTTGGGGGAACGCTGGGCATCACATCTTCCTGACGGATATTCACTGCGCTCGCAGGGTCAGCCCCATCAAGGTTGGCTCTTGGGCCTGTCTGAGTTTCGCTAGATCGTTCGCCAGCATCGTTTTCATTTGAACCAGCCGTGCAACATTTCGCTTGGAGAGGCGAGGATCGGCCCAAACCTCGCGCAGTTCGCCGTGCAGCAGCGCACATTCATGACGAGCAAGCTCCAGCGGTGAGGGAGGATCTAAACCGATTTCTTGATCGTCATCGTGACCACTGTTCATCGTGAAATACCCATGAGAACATTTGTCCACTCGTAGGGTAATGGTGAATACTGGATAAATTAACAGTATTTCAGCTCGGATTTGCTTCAGCTGACTGACGGCAGTCCAAGGGCTGCGCAAGCACACTGATCCTTCTATCTCGGGCGGATGACTATCCGAAATTGACGCGGTCAGGTAGCGTCGATGCAACACCACCTTAGGCAATTTTGGTGACGGGAAGGTTGGGTGCGGCGCTCCGGCTTCGATGAGACTGGGTACGGAATCTCCGACTTGTCTCAGGGTACCTCTACAATTTTTTGGAAGCGTCATGAAGAAGAAAGGTAATCCCCAAAGCTCGATATCTGCGCATGCGGCAAATCCAGATTCTTCGTTCGATTTGGATAACCCTTTTTCTTTCAATCCCGATGATCAGTCGCCAACTCTCGTTGCGGCGTCCATTGAGGCAGCAAAAAATACCGGCGCTGATCTTTTCGCCGCAACAATTTCTCCCCAGCACCCTGATAACGCTCTGTCAAAGGCCGCTGCTGTCGCCGCGGCTACCGCTGCATCGCTGAATGACCCTAAATTGCATGCCGCAGCCGCCATTGCCAGATCCATCTCCGACAACCCTGCAATCCGGTTGGCACAGCTCACCTCCAAGTGGACGATGGATAACCCAGCGTTGAGGCTGGCCGACCAAGTCAGCAAAATGATGAGTCATAACCCTGCGTTTGAATCGGCAAGATTGATCCACCAGGCAGCTGGCATCAGCCCGGCGCTGAAGCTGGCGAAGCTGATGGCAACCGAGTACCACGGATCTTCCCTAGCGAAAGCCGCCATTCAAGCTACCCATGACATGCCTGCGTTGAGGCTCGCGTCCCTGGCCGATAGCGTCCTGAGCAATAGCACCGCACTCAAGGTTGCGACACTTGGCTCATCCTTATTCGCTGATAGCTCGATTCTGCGAGCGGCGGCGCAGGCAGCCCGAGCCATCAATGATGACTGGGGCGGGCTCAAGAAGGCCTTTGCGACCGACATCTTCAACGACACCGTCGGCTTTCAAAAGGCTGCGGCGGCGACGCGGGCACTGGAACAACTTGATAAGTGGAAGCTGGCATCCGCTGCGGTCAAGGCCTGGAACGACCGCGAATCACCGCTGTTGGCGTATTTGTCTTCAAACGATGCTGTTGATCTCAGCGTGTTTGCTCACACTGCGCAAGCCGAGCAAACCGGCATCATCGCAGATGAAGACCTGACACCGCTGCTGGTGAACCCAGAGCTGGAAACAGAGATTGTCAGCCAACTGAAGTCAGGTTGCACCGCTCAAGAATTGCCTGCATCAGCCAAATCGCACCTGATGCTGTACCTCAGCTATCTGTACAAACTGATCATGTTCATTCTGGTGCTCGTGGAGATCTGGCAGGCGATCGACTTTTTGAATGCCAAGCTGGCTGCTGTAAAGAAGCCTGCGGATGTCAAAGAGGTGATCGCGCAATTGCCTTTAGAACAGAAACGATTGCTCGCCGGGCATCGCGTGGTTAACGCACATGGGGTGATACTTCGCGCGCGCTCTTCATCCGGCTCTGATGCCTTGGCGAGGTTAGGGCTTGGGGACGTGGTTGAGGTACTCGAAGATTCCGAGGCTTGGGTTAAAGTATCTGTCGACGTTGCCGGAGAGAGCAGAGAAGGGTGGGTCTATCGTCGATATACATCGCCCATTCAAACTACGACGCAACGCTACGTTACCAAATCCGAATGACCTGAGAAACTTCGAATAAGGATGTTCAAGCATGACATGTAATGTGATTGCGGCGATTGCGAAAGCCCAGCCTGGAATCGAAAAATACCTGAAGCTGATGGAACAACTGAACACCACCAACGTGGCTGAGGATGCGGCGTTTCAACGTGCCTACAATGGCTTTTACCGGGTCAGGCAACGGTCAGGTAGCTGGTATGAAACCTACTACAGCGTGATGGAGGGCGCCAAAGGCAAGCAACCCACATTCGCGGAAACCCTAGATCAAATCCATACGCTTACCGGCCGATATGAGCCTTCGTTTTCCAGCAAGCTTGTTGCGACACTCAATCCTCATTTGCCGGTATGGGATGTCCATGTGTTGCGAAATCTGGGTGTTAAGCCCCCAAATTATGACCACCCGGCGAGGCTGGCCAGACTCAAGGAGTGCTACGGCCGAATTGAATCCTGGTACCAAGACTTCTTGGTCAGTGATGAAGGTCACGAGTGGGTGAACACATTCAATGAACAGGTGGCTGATCACCCCAAGCTGACTGATCTGAAGAAAATCGATTTCATCCTCTGGCAGACGCGAGACTGATTTCTTTGTCCACGTCGGCATCTGTCCACCGGCCTGAGCAACAATCACAGGCCGCGTGTGAGCTTGAATTTTCCTCTACTGTCGAGCCTAAGGCGTTCGTGATGCGATCAGCGTTGGGCAGACGTTTTCACCTGGTCGCACGAAACAATGGGAAACGGGCATCAAACTGGATCTGGGTACCCTCGGCGCCAACCTTGCCGCGTTCCGCATTGAGAAACCCAACGACGGTTTCATAGATACCAGCACCAATACGTTTGTGCGCGATGGCAGACAAATCAATCGTGGTGTCGAGTTCAGTGTCTACGGTGAACCGTTGGAAGGATTGCGTCTGTTGGCAGGTGCGACACGCTTGGATTCCAAGGTTGAGAACACTGCGGGCGGCACCGCTGATGGCAATCACGCAATCGGGGTTCCCACCTTCCTCATGAATGTCAGCGTCGACTGGGATGTACCAAGCCTGCAATGCTTATCCCTGAGCACCAGATTCATGCGCACTGGAGGGCAATACGCCGATCAAGCTAACACCCTCAGACTGCCGACTTGGAACCGTTTTGATGTCGGCGCTCGCTATGGCTTCAAGGTGGCCGAGAAAGATGTGATCCTGAGGGTCAACGTTGAGAACATCGCGAACAAGGATTACTGGGCGTCTGCGAACGGTGGTTATTTGACTCAGGGCGATCCACGGTTGGTGAAATTCTCTGGCACGGTCGATTTTTAATTTAAGATTTTGACCGGAATAAGGAACAGCTGCATTCATTTGCTGTTGCCTATGAATCGCTGCGGGAGAGATCTCGCAGTAACCCAGGCATGCGATCAATTCAGATAGCAAATGCTTTTAGAAATTTAATCATTCAGCATTTTACATTGTCACGATTTTTGCCCTGCATTGAAGGAGACGCTGTGAGCGAATACGTAGGGATGCGCTGGTTCAAGGCTGATTTTCAGGTTCAAACCCCTGAGGACAACAAACACTGGCTCGACGATGACCTTCGATTGGGCAGCCCAAGGCGCCCGAAGACAGCGGACGGGGTTTCTGAGGAAGGAATACGAGCCAAAGCGCAGACCTTCTTGCGCCGTTGCCATGGACTGGAGCTTCAGCTCATTGGCATCACTGACCACAATTTCTCGCAGCAGACGAACTCCCGAGACTGGTTTCTGACTCATCTGATCGAGCAGAATAAAATCGTCGCGCGTGAGCTCCAGCGAGAACCCATCAGCATTTTCCCTGGCTTTGAGGTGGACATCGGTTATCACGCCCTCTGTCTGTTCGAGCCGACCGGGAAGGTCGCAGACCTTGAAAGGGTGAACCGCGTCCTCACTCAGCTGGGGCTACCCGAGGATCGACGGTTTGAAAAAGGTGTTCCGACACCGCTGAGACGAAACGGCTCGTGGATAGGTCTGGCCGAGCTGTTGAAAACCGTACAGGACGAAAATGGCGGTATCGTCATCGCCGCACACGCCGACAGCGACAGCGGGCTACTAGAGCGATCCACGAACCGTTCCGATTATCAACTCCCGGATCTGCTGGCCGTAGAGGTAACCCAATTTCCGTTGAGCCAGAAGATTTCGGAAATCCTGCGAGGCAAAAATCGAGACTGGTCGAGGCCTGGAAAGCAACCTGCGTACGTGCAGTCTTCAGACGCCAAATCCCTGAAGGTTGATCAGGATGGCAATCCCAAACCCAATTCTTTGGGATATCGGTACACATGGGTTAAATGTTCCAAGCCTTCAATCGCCTCCCTCAAGCAGGCATTCCTCGACGCAACCTCGCGCTTGAGGCTTGGCGTGCCGAGGCCGAGTGATCTGCACACGTATCCGCAAATTGCCTCGGTACGTATCAAAGGGCTGAAATACCTTGAGGATCAAGACGTCCATTTTTCGCCAAACCTCAATTGCCTAATCGGAGCACGAGGGTCAGGCAAATCGACGATTCTGGAAGTCCTGCGAGTGATGTTCGCTCGTGATGCGGCCGATGCGCTTTCAGAAAAAGCCAAAGGCAAGGTTGATCGGGCGAAAGAAACCTTCAATGATGACGTCGAGCTGGAAGTTGATTGGAAGGGCATCCCCGGGCAGATTGATCGGCTGCGCTATACACGTGAAGACGGCTTGGCCTTGGCTCAGGGCGAAGCGCATGACTTTTCGACGTATCTGCGTCATCTCCCCATCCAGTTCTACAGCCAACAGCAATTGAGTGAGCTGACTGCGCCAGGCTCTCAGCCTCAAATTCTGGAGATGATTAACGAGGCGTGCTCAGCGGATCTTGAAGCCTTGTACGGAGAAGAGCGCACCCTGGTGGCTGAGATTGGCAGTTTATTCGCTGAGCAAGATCAGGCTGTTGCGCTCAGCATCGAAATCAAGACACTTAATCAAGAATTGGTTGAGGTAGAGCGTCAATGGCAGGCACGAAACGACGTTCAGGGCGATGCTCAGGCTTTTCAGCGAGCGCAGTACGCCAAGCGTTATTTCACTGGATTGATCGACAAGCACTCTGCGAATGTCACGGCGGTCAAAACGGCGCTTGATAGCTTTACCTCTCCTGAAGCTCCCTCAGCGGTGGCTGATTCATGGCCTCACGCTAAGTGGTTTAGCCAGCAGACTGACGAGATCAATGCATTACGCGATAGCTACCGAGTCAGACTGCAAGCCCTGATGTCTGAGATGCAGCGTGATGCTGATCGGCTTTTTAATGAAAATGATGAGTGGATAGCAATATCCAGTGAACTCGACGCCGCACGCCTGACGTTTGTCGCAGCGTGTGAGGCGAAGGGCATACAGCCTCAGGATGTAACACGTCTTCAAGAGCTTGACCGTATCCGGCAAGCCAAACAAAACAATCTGGAAGCCAAGCAGCAAAAGTGGAAGGAACTTGAAGGTTGTGACGCGAGGCTGGAGGCCGCCTTTGAGCACCTTGAGCGGATATGGGAAGGCCAGTGTGAATTACGTCGATTGGCTGCCGGCGACATTACCCAAAAAACCAACGGCACGATCAGCGTCGAAATCCAGCGCTACGGGTATAAAGCCGGTTTTCTCGAATATTGGATGTCGATGGAACCAGACCGCCGCTCCCGGCTAGGCAAAGCTTGGGATGATGTGGGGGAGGCACTGTGGAAGAGCTTCGTCTCCAATCCTCAGCGTGAAGACATAAGCCCTTGGGAACACATCGATTGGCTTTTGCAGGATTCGTCCAGGCTCCCAGAAATTTTATGGCAATTCAGCACTGAACTGACCTTACACATTGCAGAGAAAACGCCTCAATGGCGAGGCATGAGAGTCAGTCGGGTTCCTGACCTGGTCGACATCGCCCTGTACCGCGCTGATGGCTCACTGATCGGTAGCTTGTCTGGCAACCAACTCTCGGAAGGCCAGCGTAATACTGCGATTCTGAATTTGCTGCTGGTCAAAGGGGACGGGCCGTTGATCATCGACCAACCCGAAGACGAGGTGGATGCCAGCTTCATCTATCGAGAGCTGGTGCCGCTGCTGCGCCAAACAAAAATGCAACGTCAGATCATCCTCGCGACCCACAACGCTAATTTGCCTGTCAATGCGGACACCGAGTTCTTGTATGCACTGGAGTCAGTAGGCGGGCGGGGCAGAATTCTGAGTCAGGGCGGTATGGATCTCAAGGGTTGCGCGACTGCCGTGCTGGACATCATGGAAGGGTCTCAAGAGGCCTTTCAGCGGCGACATGAAAAATATCATTTCTAGGGTTGGTTGCAGTAATGCGGCGTCAGTCAACGCGTGAGGTTGGGTGTCAATGTTAGACAGTTTTCTGCGGTGGAATGACCGCCAAGATCAGGCGTTTGCCGAGTGCTATCGAATAATCTCGGTGGAGATCGAGTCGCCTAACCAGAAGAAGATTTATCTCGGACAAAATCAGCCCCGATTGTGTCGTTACTGCGATGAAGGCCCGGAGCACACGACGTTTAAAGAAAAGTCTCATGCCATCCCGATGTTTTTAGGCAATAGAACGATCATTGATCTTATGGAGTGCGACCGCTGCAATCACCACTTTGGTAGTCACTTCGAAGACAGCTTTGCCAATTACATCCATCCATTTCGCCCGTTGCAACGAACCAGAGGACGAAAGGGAATCCCAGGTTACAAGGATGAGGACTTACGTATACAGGCGCTTACGCCTTCTTTTCTGGAGATCTCCGCTCATGGCAAGCTGGATTTTGATGACCTGAAGGTGGAGGGCGAGCGTCGATTGAAGCTGCCAATGAAGCGATTGCCTTTTTATCCTACCGCCGTGCATAAATCGCTGATCAAGATCGCTCTAGCGCTCATGCCTGCGGAGGATCACGTCCGATTTGGCGACCTGAAGAGGTGGTTGCTGGCGAAAGACCACCGACCTCGTGTGCGAGGATTTGGCCCCGTCATGGAATGGTTCATCAGTGGCCCTACGAACCCTGATCGAATCCGCTGCATTGTCGCGCGGGCAAAAGAAGAATTCAGAGACAAGGTCTTCGAATACCAGCTGATCTTTTGTTTTGGTAATTTTCAGTTCCAGCTCACGATTCCCTTGTCCGCCGAGGCAGGCAAGGAAAAAAATTACGTCCGCGCCCCGTTACTGATGCCCACCGAGCATTTTCGTGCATTTGGCGAATCGGATTTTGAAGACAAAATCTTTGAATCCGGTGTGCGAGTAGAGAATGAGGAGATTAGCGTGCTGATCCAGTACTCCAACGATGTGTAGCGCGTTGCGCTCGCTTCACGCGACTCGTGCGTAAGGTTGGTGCGTCGGTGGGCGGTAAGGATTTCGAGCATGCAGATATCGGTCATTGAGTCTCGCTTGGCGATACACAATATGACGCCCGTTCAGCAGTCGCTGGCGGCGATCCTCACCTGGCGTATCCATGTTCGTGAAAGCGCTAAAAGCTCTCTAGTCTGATCCTTACTACCTAAATGTTTGTGACGTTTCGTGATGATGACGGCGTGCCAAGTTGTCTACGCAAGCTGCCGGGCAAAGCTTGGCGACGCACTGTCGTCGTGCATCTTCTGAGACCGTCCGGATTAGTCCTGCGCTGAGGTTGTGTCCTGCTGAGCAGGCTTGGGGCTGCAGCGTTGGGTGAAGGCACGCTGGTTGTTCATTGAGTCTCTGCGGGCCAGAGTTGACCGCCCGCATCGGCGCGCCTTATGTTGCCAAGCAATATGGCTCAAAGTTAAGAACGGTCGACGATCACCACTGGTACCCAAGAGTCAGCTTTTCCAACAGAGGATGGATATGAGCCAGGCAGTGACGCTGTACAACGTCTTTATCGCATCACCCAGTGATGTTGCCTGGGCCCGCGCCCAGATTCGGCAGACTGTCCATGCCTGGAACGAAATCCATGCCAAGCACAGCGCTGCCGTGATCCTACCGGTTGGATGGGAGAGCAGCTCTGCGCCCAACATGGGCAAGCCCGCGCAAGAGCTGATAAACGAGAAGTTGCTATCCGACGCAGACATCCTGGTAGGGGTGTTCTGGACAAAGCTCGGGACGCCGACGGCCGAAGCACTTACTGGGATGACGTAGCGTCGGACGTGGCGCTGTCAGTGCAGATAAACAGCTTGTAGCCCCGCACAGCAAGGCTTCCGGGCGCGAGGGCTGCCTGGATACCAATCCAGCGACTGAACCAACTGACGTTTCTCCGAGTAAGTGAAAGGTGGGCGTTTATCTTCGTTTGTGAAAATCGGGCTAGAGGCCCTGAAATACGGGCCTTTCAGGCTATTTGGGGAATGTGAATCCGTGCTCGACCATTCTGGTAGTTTTTGCACAAAAGGGCTACGCCGCAACTCGGCGTAAATTCGGGCTGAAACCCGATAATCTTCATGTATAACAACAGGCTAGCTCAGCTTTTGGTGTCTACAGGTTTTTGCAAAATTGACGCGCTGTGCAAACACATCAAGACCGCTGGAGGTCACGTCTGACGCGGGGTTCAGGGAAGGCCGGGGTGGGTTTCTACTAGTTTCGCGAACGCTTCAGTAGGTTCGGGAGAGTATGGTCAATTCAGCGAAATCTGGCTTTCGGAAGCTGGTGAGAATGGGGATAACGCTACCGGACCCAAATGCTGGGTTTAACATAATATACATTATGCGTAACCGAATATATCAGCGCCGGACACGGGCAGCGCTTTTCAAAAACTGGCATCGTCCCGAGTCGCTTCCAGGCTGTCACCATGACCAGTCTCTACAAACCCTCGGCCCTCGACTGCTGACTCCTTTGACCCTGTCACGATTATCACAA
>Ga0160436_1000069_pt1 | contig 54815 bp, 55 predicted proteins | sample HID1973M_E0MG_FD_108264 | JGI IMG/M metagenome (GOLD analysis project Ga0160436, IMG submission 108264) | Enriched mosquito-associated microbial communities from UW Madison campus, WI, USA - HID1973M_E0 MG | ecosystem: Host-associated > Arthropoda: Insects > Digestive system > Unclassified ...
CCGGCTGAACGCGATCCTCACCGGCCAGAATCCGAAGGGCGCCGCGGTGCAGGTCACCGTCGACCCGGTGGTGCAGCAGGCGGCATGGGATGCGCTGGGCGACTACAAGGGCGCCATCGTCGCGATCGAGCCGGCTACCGGCCGCATCCTGGCGATGGTGTCGAAGCCCACCTTCGACCCCAACCTACTCGCGGGTCATGATGGCGCCGCCGTGCTCGCGAACTACGAGGCGCTGCTCGCCGACCCGAACGACCCGCTCATCAACCGCACCATCCGCGGCGACCTCAACCCTCCGGGCTCCACCTTCAAGGTCATCATGACGGCGGCGGCTCTCTCCACCGGCGAGTGGACGCCCGACAGCACGCTCCCGAATCCGACGAGCCTCGTCCTGCCGGGCACGCAGACCACGATCACCAACCAGAACAGCACGAACTGCGGTGGTGGCGACGTGGTCACCCTCGCGACGGCGTTCCGGCTCTCGTGCAACATCCCGTTCGCGGAACTCGGCCAGCAGCTCGGCTACGACGTGATCGACGAGCAGGCGCGCGCCTTCGGATTCGAGGATCCGAGCATCCGCATCCCGATGCGTCTCGAGCCGAGCGTGTTCCCGGAGCCGGAGAGCGAAGCCCAGCTGATGCTGCAGTCGTTCGGCCAGGGGAACGACCGCGTCACGCCGCTGCAGATGGCGATGGCGTCGGCGGCGGTCGTCAACGGCGGGAAGCTGATGACGCCCAACCTCGTCGAGCAGGTGACGGCGCCCGACCTCTCCGTTCTGCAGAGCTTCGAGCCCACGCTGTACGGCGAGCCGATCACCCCGGAGGTTTCTGCGAGCATGATTCAAATGATGGTCTCGAACGTCGCCTCCGGTGCAGCAAGTGGTGCCAGAATCAGTGGTGTCGACGTAGGCGGCAAGACGGGCACAGCACAGAACGGCAAGGATGAGCCCTACACCCTCTGGTTCACCGGATTCGCTCCCGCCGTCGACCCCCAGGTCGCGATCGCGGTGCTGCTCGAAGACGGGGCCGGACGGGGTCAGAACGGCTCGGGTAATGGAATCGCGGCTCCGATCGCGAAGAAGGTCATTGAGGCGGTGCTGAACAGATGAGACCCACGAGCGGGCTCACCTTCGGGGGGCGTTACCAGCTGTCGAGTCGGATCGCGATCGGCGGCATGGGCGAGGTGTGGCAGGCCACCGACCTCGTGATCGGGCGCACCGTGGCCATCAAGATCCTCAAGGACGAATACCTCGGCGACCCCGGCTTCCTCGAGCGGTTCCGTGCCGAGGCCCGGCACGCGGCGCTCGTCAACCACGAGGGCATCGCCAACGTCTTCGACTACGGCGAGGAAGACGGCTCCGCCTACCTCGTCATGGAGCTCGTGCCCGGCGAGGCGCTCTCGACCGTGCTCGAACGCGAGAAGGTGCTCTCCACCGACCGCGTACTCGACATCGTCGCCCAGACGGCATCCGCGTTGCAGGCGGCCCACTCGGCGGGCCTCGTGCACCGCGACATCAAGCCCGGCAACCTGCTCATCACCCCCGACGGTCGCGTCAAGATCACCGACTTCGGCATCGCCCGGATCGCGGACCAGGTTCCGCTGACCGCCACCGGTCAGGTGATGGGCACCGTGCAGTACCTCTCGCCCGAGCAGGCGAGCGGACACCCGGCCTCACCCTCGACCGACATCTACTCGCTCGGCATCGTCGCGTATGAGGCCCTCGCGGGTCGGCGGCCCTTCACGGGCGAGTCGCAGGTCGCGATCGCGATGGCCCAGATCAACGAGGCTCCACCGGACCTCCCGGTGACGATCTCGGAGCCGGTTCGCAACCTCGTCTACTCGTGCATCGCGAAGCGCCCCGAAGACCGTCCCGCGACGGCTGCTCACCTGGCTCGCGCCGCCCAGGCGCTGCGCCGGGGGGATGTGGCCGGTGCCGCCGCCGCGGTTCCCGGCGTCGCCGCGGGTGCGGCCGCCCTTGCCGCGACAGCCGCGACGCGCGTGATGCCCACCGGCGCACCCGCGACCGAGACCGAGCCGACTCCCGAGGTGCGCCGACGCAGCCCCTGGATGTGGCCGCTCATCGCGATCGTCTCCCTGCTGGCCGTCGCGCTCATCGCGATCATCATCGTGTTCGCGGTGCAGCCGACCGACGGCGACGACCCGACGAGCCCCCCGCCGACCGCACCGAGCACGCCGCCGACCACGCCATCCCAGGAGCCGACCCCCACGACGGTCACCATCAACCGGGCCGACTACATCGGTTTGCCCCAGGATGAGGCGATCCAGAAGCTCACCGAGACCGGTGGCGAGTTCGAGATCTCCACCGCGGCCGGCTCGGCAGCGCCCTCCCCCGACAAGGTCGGCACGGTTCAGGACATCTCGCCGGTCGGCAACGTGCGCAAGGGTCAGGCCGTGAAGCTGACGATCTACGGCGACTTCCCGGCACCGCCGCCGCCGGCGACCCCGACGGGTCCGGCTACGGGAGACGCCGGCGACACGGTCACCGTGAACTTCGCCGAGTACACGGGATGCCCCGCCGGGTACGCCCGCAGCGGCTACCGCTTCACGCTCGGCAACGCCACGGCCCCGGCCACCGAGCTGGGTGCGGCCGCTACCTCGATCGACGTCACCCTCGGTGCATCCGGTACCGCGACCGTGTCGTTCGTGGCGATCTGTGCGAGCGGCATCACGTCGCAGCCGTCCGGAACCCTGAACATAACGATCAACCCCTAGACGGATATCCGGGAATTAGCCGCCGACTAGACTGACCGGGTGAGTGATGGGGTGACCGAAGGCGTCCGGACGCTCGCCGGTCGCTACGAGATCGGCGCGCTCCTGGGCCGTGGTGGCATGGCTGAGGTGCACGAGGGGCTCGACACCCGGCTCAACCGGCGCGTCGCCATCAAGTTGCTGCGCCCGTCGCTCGCCACCGATCCGGCCTTCCGCACCCGCTTCCGCCAGGAGGCGCAGGCGGCTGCGCGCATGGCGCACCCCACGATCGTGCGCGTCTTCGACGCCGGTGAAGAGACGGTGCGCGGTGTCGACGGTCACGAGGTGCAGCTGCCCTTCATCGTCATGGAGCGCATCGAGGGCAAGCTCCTCTCCGACCTGATCACCACCGGCCCCGTCGCGCCCGAAGAGGCCGCGCGCATCGTCACCGGCATCCTCACGGCGCTCGAGTACTCGCACCGCGCAGGCGTCGTCCACCGCGACATCAAGCCCGGCAATGTGATGATCACGCGCAACGGCCAGGTGAAGGTGATGGACTTCGGCATCGCCCGGGCCATCTCCGAGTCGTCGGCCAACGTCGCACAGACCAGTGCGGTGCTCGGCACCGCGAGCTACTTCTCGCCCGAGCAGGCGCGCGGCGAGAGCGTCGACGCCCGCACCGACCTCTACTCCACCGGTGTGGTGCTCTACGAGCTGCTCACCGGTCGCACCCCGTTCCGCGGCGACAGCCCGGTCGCCGTCGCGTACCAGCACGTGAGCGAGCTTCCCACCCCGCCGAACGCCATCAACCCGTCCGTGTCGCCGGCGATGAGCGCCGTCGTCATGCACGCGCTCTCGAAGGACCGCTTCGAGCGCTTCCAGAGCGCCGCCGAGTTCAAGGCCGACCTCGAGGTCGCGGTCGGCGGCAAGGTCCCCGACCGCGCGCCGGGCAGCGACGACTTCAACGCCACCCTCTTCGGCGTGAACCCGAACTCGTCGGCCGCCTCCGAGGCCACGCTCCGCCGCCTCGCGAACGACGAGAACCGCCCGGTCCGCACGCAGAGCCGTCCGCCGGTCGCTTGGATCTGGGGCGGCATCGCCCTCATGGTCGTCATCATCGTCGCGGCCATGGTGTGGGTCTTCAGCCTGTCGCCCGACACCCTCGTCAGCCCCAATACCTCCATCTCGGTTCCGGATGTGGTGGGCGAGACAGCCGAAGCGGGCATCCAGGAGCTCACCGACGCCGGGCTGCGCCCCACCCGTCTCGACAGGGCCGACCCCGACGTCGAAGCGGGGCTCATCGTGTCGACGAGCATCGAACCCGGCACCAAGGTCGGTCCCGGTGAGGCGATCGACGTGGTCGTGTCCACCGGACCGCCGAGCGTCGTGCTTCCGTCTCTGGTCTACATGCCCGAGGCCGACGCGATCGCGAAGATCCAGGAGCTCGGGCTCACCTACGGCACCAGCACGCCGACGAACTCGCCGAACGTCCCCGACAAGCAGGTGATCGGCGCGACCGTCGGCGACAACACCAGCCAGCTCACCACGCAGACCTCTGTCCCCGCCGGCAGCACCATCAACCTGCTGGTGTCGAACGGCCTGGTGACCGTGCCGGATGTGAAGGGCCAGCCGATCACGCAGGCGCAGTCGATCCTGCAGGGGCTTCAGCTCACCGTGAAGCTCTCCCCGGATCGCGGCTGCAGCGGGCAGAACGTCACCTCGCAGTCGGGTGTGGGCGAGATGCCGCAGAAGTCGACCATCACGCTCAAGTACTGCAACGGCTGAGACCAGCCGCCGCGAGCTAGCCCAGTTTGACGAGCGGGCTCAGTGACACCGCGCGCTCGGCCGCCTCGGGCAGCCCGGTCGTCGCGAGCCAGTTGCCCAGCATCCGGTAGCCGCCCTCGGTGAGCACCGACTCGGGGTGGAACTGCACGCCGTAGACCGGAGCGTCTCGGTGGCGCAGCCCCATGATCACGCCGCCGTCGGTGCGCGCGGTCACCTCGAGCTCGGCGGGCACGGTTCCGTCGACGACGGCGAGCGAGTGGTAGCGCGTCGCGCGGAACGGCTGCGGTACGCCCTCGTAGAAGGCAGAGTCGTCGTGGCGGATCAGTGATGTCTTCCCGTGCATGAGCTCTTCGGCGTGGGTGACGGTGGCGCCGAGTGCTTCCGCGATCGCCTGATGTCCGAGGCAGACGCCGAGCAGCGGCGATCCGGCGGCGAGTGCCGCGTGCACGATCGGGATCGAGACGCCGGCGTCGGCAGGCGTGCCCGGCCCGGGGGAGAGCAGTACCGCGTCGTATTCGGCGATCCGCTCGGCGGAGTCGGCCGCGTCGAAGTCGTCGTTGCGCACGACATCCGTCTCGGCACCCAGCTGCAGCAGGTATCCGTTGAGCGTGTAGACGAAGCTGTCGTAGTTGTCGACGACGAGTACGCGGGTCATTCCACCGTCACTTCCTGACCGCTGATGAACTGGTCAACCCAGGGGAACACCCAGAATATGAGGGCCGCGACCACCGCCGCGACCAGCACGAGCAGAATGATCACCCGCACCCACCAGGGTCCGGGCAGTACACGCCAGAGCGCTCCGTACATCAGGCCTCCGCGTTGACGGTCGCGGCGATCTCGTCCGGGGCCCCGAAGTTGGGGGCGGATGCGTCGCGCGGGTAGAAGCGGTCGTAGACGCCGTAGGCGATGATCCGCTCGTTCGAGGTGTACTGCGGGTTGCAGCTGGTGAGGGTGATGTAACGCTCAGCCGGTGCCGCCGCCGGATCCTGCGGCACCGCGTCGAGCACGCCGACACCGCTCGGCCGCACGTACTCGAGGTTGCGGAAGCTGTATTCGTACCAGCCGGCCGAGGTCTCGACATAGATGTGGTCGCCCAGCTGCAGCTCGTGGATGTGGTGCAGTGACCCGCCGTGCCCCATCCGGTGTGCGGCGATCGCGAAGTTGCCGACCGCGCCGGGCATCTGGGTGGTGGGGTAGTGGCCGAGCTTGCCCTTGTCGAGCACGTCCTTGGTGCCGACGCCTTCGGCGATGGTGCGGTAGTAGTCGGCGCCCCAACGCGGCACGATGAGCGCCGCGAACTTCACGGCGTTGGCGGGCGCCACCTGCACCGGGGGAGCGGATGCGTCGGGCTCGTCGGTCTGCTGCGGATCGGGGGTGTCGGTGGGGTCGGGGGTGTCCGACGGGGTCGGCGTGTTCCGCGCCTGGTCGTTCCACTCCTGGCTGAGCTGTTGCGCCTGCGCCTGCTGCTCGTTCCCGACGAGCAGTTCGCTGATCCACAACTGCCATCCGATGAAGAGCAGCACGACCGCACCGGCGGTCATGAGCAGTTCGCCCACGACTCCTATGACCGAGACGCGTCGCTTCGATCGTGCCCGCTGCTTGTCGGCACGACGGCGCGCCCGTCGTCCGTCCACGGGGGCGGGATCTGACGGCGCGGCTTCGGGACCGTCGCTCATAGTGCGATTCTACGGTCGTCCGCTGAAGGATCCCTCGGGGCTCTCACCTTCAGCAGGTTATGATTCTCGGCATGGCCCGTCCCAAAACCCGTACCAAGCCGGCCGCCCAGGAGACCGCGAAGGGCGAAGACGCCCCGAACCCGGTCTGGTTCAAGCCGGTGATGTTCGGCTTCATGCTCCTCGGCCTCGCCTGGATCATCGTCTTCTATGTCAGCCAGAACTCGCTGCCGATCCAGTCGATCGGCGCCGGCAACATCCTGATCGGCTTCGGCATCATGTTCATCGGCTTCCTCATGACCACCCGGTGGCGCTGACCTCCGCGCTAATTACACGCGTGTGATTCTGTCCACACTGTGGACGGAGGTGTGGACAACGTCGTCCAACCGAGTCGCACGAACGGGCCGAACGGGCGGCGGCTAGAAGCTTCCGACGTTCACCAGCACGGCGATCGCGGCCATTGCGACCACGCCACCGCCGATGATGAGGTACGGGGTCGACGGCTTCGAGCGGGCCCGATCGGCGTAGAACTGCAGCAGGTAGGTGGCGCCGGCGCCGGCCAGCAGTCCGCCGACGATGAGCGGCAGGCTGCCTCCCCCGAATGCCAGGTTGATCGCCAGGTTGAGCGCGAGGATCACCAGCACCTGCGTTCGAGCGGGCGGATACGACCACATCAGCACCGCGTAGGCGCCGAACAGGCCGAACAGTCCCGCGCCGAGGCCGAGCGCGACGCCGCCGAAGATCAGCTGCGCGGCACCGCCGAAGATCGCCGACGCGAAGAACACGGTGAGGAAGCGGGTGCGCCCGAGGCTGCGTTCGACGGATGGCGCGAAGAGCAGCCAGAAGAAGATGCTGATCGCGAACAGCAGGATGCCGGACAGGCTCGCCGCGGCACCGTATGTGAACGAGAACGTCGCGAATCGCCAGATCTGCCAGGCGACGTCGGGGAACGCGCCCAGGAAGTACGCCGGGAGGTTGTTGGTGAACAGTCCGACCAGCCAGAGCATGATCGCCGCGGCTGCGAAGATCCAGCTGAGCGGCGGCGACTCACCGCCCGGGCGAAGGAGCCCGGTGAGGTAGCCGCGGAATCCGCCCTCCGGACGCTCACGCGTGATCGGCTTGCGCCGCGCAGCCGCGCGCTGCTTCACCGGCTTGGTGTTGGCCGGCGTCCACTGCACCGAGCCTCCCGCTTCGCGAACGCAGTCCGGGCACTGCACACCGACCGGTGCCAGCACCTGGCATTCCGGGCAGATGGTGCGCCCGCATCGCTGGCACAGGATCCAGCTCTGGCGGTCGGGGTGTCGGTAGCAGACCGACGGATCCTCGTCGAGTCGTTCTCCGAAGCGGGGTGAGCTCACAGGGTCTCGACGTCGATGCCGGTGATCACGACATCCTCGAGGGGCTTGTCGTTGCGACCGGTGGGCACAGCCTCGATCGCGTCGACGACGCGCTTCGACTCATCGTCGGCGACCTCACCGAAGATGGTGTGCTTGCCGTTGAGCCAGGTCGTCGGCACGGTGGTGATGAAGAACTGCGATCCGTTGGTGCCGCGGCCCATCTGCAGGCCGGCGTTCGCCATGGCGAAGAGGTACGGGGTGTTGAACGACAGCTCGGGGTGGATCTCATCGTCGAACTGGTAGCCGGGGCCGCCGACGCCCTGCCCGAGCGGGTCGCCGCCCTGCAGCATGAAGTCCTTGATGATGCGGTGGAAGATGACACCGTCGTAGAGCGGGGTGGTCGACACCTCACCCGTTCCGGGGTGCTTCCACTCCTTCGTGCCGGTCGCGAGGCCGATGAAGTTGTCGACCGTGACGGGCGCGTGATTGCCGAAGAGGTTGACCTTGATGTCGCCGAGAGTGGTGTGGATAGTCGCGACAGCGGTAGGAAGAGCCATTCGGCCATTGTTTCACAAGGGGGGCGTGGCAGGATGGGAGGACGCCGAGCCGCAACCGGAGGTCTTCATGGCACTGTCTCGCACGCGTCAGAAAGAGCTGAAGAAGCTCAAGCGATCGGCCGATGAGCTGTGGGAGCAACAGCGCGACGCTCTCGACCAGGCGAGTCTCGTGCTGCGTGAAGCCACCCGTCAGGCGAACGCACTCGCCCGCGAAGAGGTCGCCCCGCGCGTCGCCGGTGTCTACTCCGACCACGTGCAGCCGGTCGTCGCCACCGGTATCGCCGGTGCGCGTTCCGCTGGCAGCGCTGTGAAGGAGCGTGTCGTGGGGGATGTGATCCCCGCGCTCTCCGGCGCCGTCGGATCGGCGTTGGCTGTCATCGACGCCGTCCGCGACCCGCGGGTGCGCGAGGTCGTGCGTTCCGCCGCCAAGTCGGGCGGCAAGGTCGTCGCCAAGTACCAGCCCGCCCCCGCCAAGAAGGGACTCGGCCCCGGTGGCTTCATCCTGATCGGCCTCGGTGTGGTCGCCGTCGCCGGCGTGGCCTACGCGGCCTGGCAGACGCTTCGCGCCGACGAAGACCTGTGGATCGAAGACCTCGCGGATGTCGGAGCGATCGACGTGGGCGACGACGACGAGGACGAGTTCTAGGCGGGCGATCCACCCAGGATGTCGACGAGTGCGCGGGTGAACCGCCGCACTTGCGTCAGGTCGACCCATTCGTCGGCCGCGTGCAGCCCACCGCCCGACGGTCCGCAGATGAGCGTGGGGGCGACCTCCTGCCAGAGCGGCGCCTCCATCCAGTAGGGCGCATCGAAGGTCGCGGCCGTACCCAGCCGCTCGCCGAGGCGGGCGGCGAGGTCTGCCGCTGCACCCGATCCGTCGAGGCGCCACGCCTCGCGATGCGCGAGAAAGCGCACGGTGGCATCCGTGCCTTCGGGAAGCAACGCCCGCACCGCATCCGCTGCGCCGGCGGCGCTCTCGCCGGGCACGGTTCGCAGCTCGACGAGGCACTCGGCACGATCGGCGACGACGAACGGCGACTCTCCCCCGCGAACCTTCGTGACCATCAGCTCGCCGCCGGACGCCCGAACGCTCGCGGCCCGCTCGTCGACGGCCGCAAGGAACCGGCCGAGTGCCGCGATCGCATCCGCGCCCTGCTCGCGTTGTGAACTGTGCGCCGCGCGTCCCGCGAACACCACCTCCACGACGGCGAAGCCACGCAGAGACCGCGCCGGCGCGAGGTCCGTCGGTTCGGCGATCAGGCACAACTCGGGCCGCACGCCGAGTGCGGGGAGCGCCGCGATCACGGCCTCGCTGCCGATGCTGGCGTCTTCCTCGTCGGCGACGAGCGCGAGCACCGGATTCACCGGCGCCTCCATCGCGACCAGCGATTCGGCGGCGATCACCAGGGCGGCGACGCCCGACTTCATGTCGGCAGCTCCTCGGCCGTACAGGCGGTCGCCCTCGACCCGCGGAGTGAACGGATCGGTCATGCCGGCCACGCCGACGGTGTCGAGGTGACCGTTGAGCACGACGGTCGGATGCTCGACCCGGCCTCGGGGGATGGCGATGAGGCTGGGTCGGCCCGCATCCGCCGCATCCACGATGGAGATCTCGAAGCCGTTGCGCTCGAGGCGGGAGCTCAGGTGCTCGACGATCCGGGACTCACCCGCCCCGCCGGATGCGAGGGAGGGATTGACGCTGTCGATGCCGACGAGCTCGGCGGCCAGCGCGACGGCGTGGTCGCCCGGGTCGCTCATGCGACGAGTCTAGGGATGCGGCCCGGCGGGCTTGGTGGCGACCGCGCCGGTGTTCCGGAGGAACAGGATCACCCAGCTGAACACCAGCACCGCCACGACCAGCTCGACGGCGGTGAGGCTGTAGTACCCGGTGATGAAGAAGATCGCCAGCACCACGATCACCGCCACGTAGACGTATCCGAGCAGCACGAAGACCCGCGGCATCGACGGCAGTTGCCGCCGCAGCGTGACGGTCATGGTGACGAAAACGATGATCATCCCCACGGCGGAGATGTTGTGCATCTGCATGAACTCGTCGACGGGGAAGATGCCCACGCACGCGAGCAGCACGCCGATGAGCGCCAGCGCGTACCTCACGAACCTGCGGCCGCGGATCTCGCGCGGTGTCGCATCCGGAAGGAAGGAGGTCGCGTAGTGCGCGATCGTCGTGACCATGACGCCCGCGACGATCAGGGTGAGATTGAACGCGAGCGCCGAGATGTCGTCGCTGATGCCGAGGGTGCTGAGGTTCTTCTGCCACCAGAGGGGGTCGGTGGCGCTGAGCATGCTCGCGATCACCCCGAGGGCGAGGAACATCGCCAGGATGATCGACAGGAGCATCGGCGTGAGGTTCACCGCCGACAGGTACGAGACGAACGCGGTGAGCGCGACCGCAATGCCACCGAGCGCCGCAGCAGCCGTCGAGTAGACGACGGCCCCGGGAAAGCTCTCGGTCATGATCGCGGCCAGCGCCACCCATCCCAGGAGGGCGATGATCGCGTGGGCGAGCGTGAGGGCCGCGATGTCGTACCAGCGCAGAACCCTGTCGGGCAGGATCGCCTCCCCCGTGGCCTCCGCCTCGCGGCGACGCACGCGCCGCCGCAGCACGCATCCGAAGATGAACGCGCCGGCCGCGGTGATCGCCCCGCCGATGGCCGCGAAGTCACCGAGTGAGCCGCGCCCCGAGATCGGCACGTCACGGCCCCAGAACAGGATGAGCGCCACGAGCCCGCCGCCGATGAATGCGGCGGTGCCGACCAGCAGCGCGGACGACTCCTTCGACTCGGTGTCACCGATCGGGCGGCTCAGGATGCGGGAGATGGGGGATGAATCGGACACGGCATGGTCCTCCTGCTCGCACGTCAGGCGTCGGTGGAGCTGGTTGGTGTCGCTCCGCGCGAAGCGTACTGCTGCCGGCAGGCCGGGGCCAGATGCACGGTGGATGAAATCCGGCCTGCCTGCAACTCACCTGCGCGGTTCCCAGCGGAACATGCGGCTCGCCACGAACGCGGCGACCAGGGTCCACGCGATCGCGAAGGCGACGGCCAGCACGACCTCGCCACCGCCCGTGCCGTTCCAGCCCGATGTGGTGAGGTAGGCGATCGCTCCCCCCGGGAGCGCGAGCTTCACCCAGATCAGCTCCTCGAGACCCGTGAACGACACCCACAGGCCCACACCCACCACGAGGAGGAAGACGGGCAGCGTCGTGAACTGAGCGTGCTCGGGCGACGTGGTGACGCCGGCGGTGGCGAGGGCGAAACCGCTGAGCATGAGCTGCGTGAGGATCACGGATCCGATGACGAGCGCCGTGTTCCCGGGTGCGGTGCTCGTGGCTGCGAGGGCGACGAGCACGACGCCGATCTGAATCACGTTGACGACGACCACGGGAAGAAGCAGTCCCGCGAGGACGGCCGGGTCTGAGCTGGTTCCGCTGCGAAGCCGTTTCAGCGTGAGGGTCTGGCGCCGCGCTGCGAGGGTGGTCGTTGCGGTGACGTACACACCCATCCCCGCCATGATCAGGATCTGAAGAAGGGCCGCGGATGAGGCCCCGCCGGCGACAGTCTCGCCGCGCCAGACGAGGAGGGCGCCGAGACCGAGCGGAATTGCGAGCGCACTGAGGGCGACGACGCGGTTACGGAAGAGCATGCGCAGTTCGGAGAGAGCGATGGCGATCATCGGGAAGCGTCCTTCTGGTTCAGGGTCGGAAGATCGGAGAAGAGTTCGGAGAGGCCCGCACCTGCGGCGTGGAGCTGCTCGAGGCGAAGGCCTTCGGTGTGCGCCCAGCTGAGGAGCCGGTACATGTCGGCCTGGAGGTCGGTCGAACTGACCACGGCGACACCGTTGACGGTCTGACTGATCGCCAACGGCGGAGTGGCGCCATCCGGAACCCGGAATCGGATGCTGGCTGTCGCCTGGGCGGTGATCTCCTCGAGCGTCCCCTCGCGGACGATCTGTCCGCCCGACATGAAGCCGATGCGGTCGGCGTACCGTTCCGCCTCTTCCAGGTAGTGCGTGGTGAGAAGAATGGTGGTTCCTGCGTCCCGCAGGCGCATCGCGGTCTTCCACAGGCGGTCTCTGGCCTCCGGGTCGAGCCCGGTGGTCGGTTCGTCGAGCACCAGCAGCTCGGGTGCTCCCCACGCCGCGCAGGCGAAGTCGAGGCGGCGCTTCTCCCCACCGGAGAGTTGGGCGACGCGCGTTCCGGCACGATGGCCGAGCTCCACGGCGTCGAGGACGCTCGACACCTCGTCGTCCCGGCCGGAGAGCCGCCCGGCGAGGGCGACCGTCTCGGCGACCGTCTGGTCGACCGCGAATCCGGCCTCTTGGAGCATGATGCCCATGTGCGGGCGCACGCGGCGCCGGTCGCGGGGGTCACCGCCGAGCACGTCGACGTTTCCGGCACTGGGCGTGCGGAACCCTTCCAGCACCTCGAGGGTCGTGGTCTTGCCCGCGCCGTTGCTTCCCAGGAGGGCGTACACCTCGCCGCGGCGCACGGTCAGGTTCACGCCGCGGACGGCGTGGTGCCCTCCGGCATATCGGTATTCGAGCGACTCGGCGCTCAGGACGATGGATTCGGTCATGCATTCACTCTCGGCGGCGTGAGCTCGTGCGGGCAGTGCCATCGAGGGCAACGACGATGTGACATCTGTCACGAGCCCTCCCTCATCCGCCTTTGGGACAATCGAGCCATGACCGACAGCGCCGCGCCCCGACCGCTGTTCCAGATGCGGCGCTACGTCACCGTCACCATGGTGGCGATGCTCGCCGTCTTCGTCGGGGTGAACGTGTGGGTGCAGCCCGACCCGGCGACAACCGTCCTCGCTCTCGTCCTGGCGGGCCCGGTCGTCGTGCTCGGATGGTTCTGGGAGCGGGTGCCTCCGTGGTGGCTGGGCCTGATCATCGCCGGCGCCGCCCTGGCGTTCTGGTGCCTGAGCATCGTGTGGCGCGGCCGTCCGGCCGATGTCTTTCCGGCCGCGCTCGCGCTGAGCGTCCTCAGCTCGCACGTTCCTCGGCATCGCGCGATCGGCGCGCTCGCCCCGGTCGTCGTCTTGTGCCTCCCGCTGTTGCTGGCCGTCGCGTTGAGCCCGGATCAGAGCTGGCAGGCCTGGTTCGTCGCCGCGGTGGTCGGGGGAGTGGCAGGCGCGGCGGTGGTGCACGCCAATCACTACGCCTGGCGCCTCTTCCTGCAACTCGACCAAGCGCGCAACGCAGAACGTCAACTCGCCATCGTGCAGGAGCGCTATCGCTTCGCCACCGACCTTCACGACATCCAGGGCCACACCCTCCACGTGATCCGGCTCACGATGCAGCTCGCCCGCCGCGAGATCCCCACCGATCCGGATGCCGCGATCGAGCACCTGCGCGATGCTGAGGCCCTCGTCGTGCAGACGCTGGCAGAGACCCGAAACCTCGCCACCGGAGATCGGGTCGTCGCGCTTCCGCATGAGCTCGCCAATGCCGAGGCCATCGTCACCGCGGCGGGCATCCGCTGGCACCGGGACGGCGAGCCCGAGGATGCGGCGGATGAGCTCCTCGCGCTGCTCCTGCGCGAAGCGACGACGAACCTTCTCCGGCACGCCCAGGCCACCGAGGTCAGGGTCGTGCTCTCTCCGGGTCTCGTGCAGGTGAGCAACGACGGGGCCGGTACCGCCGTCGGCTCGCTGAGCGGCCTTGCGAGCCTGGCCGAACGGTTCGCGGCTCGCGGTGGTGAACTGCGCACCGAGCTGGTCGACGGCAGGTTCACCGTCTCCGGGAGGCTGCCGTGATCCGGGTGGTGCTGGCCGATGACGAGACACTGCTGCGTGCAGCGATCGCGTCCCTCATCGCCTACGAACCAGATATCGAAGTGGTCGGCCAGGCGGCCGACGGCAGCGAGGCCATCCGCCTCGTCCGTCAGACCGAGCCGGATGTCGTCGTCCTCGACCTGGAGATGCCGGTCATGGACGGTCTGACGGCGGCGACCGAGCTGCACCGAATGCAGCCCGACCTGGCGATCGTGCTCCTCACCCGGCATGCCCGTCCGGGCGTACTCCGCGAAGCTCTCGCGGCAGGGGTGCGGGGCTTCGCATCCAAGTCGGTCGATCCCGAAGAACTCGCGCGCATCATCCGCGCGGTGCACAGCGGCCGCCGACACGTCGATGCCGACATCGCCACGGCCGCCATGCTCGACGACTGCCCCCTCACCGACCGGGAGCTCGACGTGCTCCGAGTCGCCGCGGATGGCAGCTCGGTGCGTGCCATCGCTGCGCGCCTGTACCTGGCCCCCGGAACCGTGCGGAACTATCTGTCGCAGGCGATGGCGAAGACAGGTGGGGAGACGAGGCACGCCGCCGTGCACATCGCTCGCGAACGGGGTTGGCTCTGACGGCGGATCGCAGCACTCAGGGCGCGATCCGGAACCTCTCGCGATACTCGGTCGGTGAGGTGTTCATCGTTCTTCGGAACGAACGGCTGAGGGTCGAGACCGTTCCGAAGCCGCACACCGCGGCCACGCGCGTCAGGGTGTCGTCGGTGGACTCCAGCCGCTGACGCGCGGCCTCAACCCGCGCTTGTTCCACATATGCGGCAGGAGTGATCCCCAGCTCGGTCTTGAACACCCGGGTGACGTGCCGCTCGGTGAGGTGGGCGTGCTCCGCGAGGTCGGCGACCGTGAGGGGCCGCGCCAGGTGCTTCGCGACGAACACCCGCAGCTCGTCGATCCGTCGGGTGGTCGACGGCGGTTCGAGACCGACGCTGAACTGGCTCTGTCCGCCCGGGCGCCTGAGGAACATCACGAGCTGCCGGGCGACGAGGGATGCCAGTTCCGGCCCGAAGTCGTCAGCCACCAGCGCCAGCGCGAGGTCGAGGCAGGCGCTGAGGCCCGCGCCGGTCCACACGTCGCCCTCGCGAATGTAGATCGGGTCGGAGTCGACGGTCACTCGGGGGTTCTCCGTCGCGAGCTGCCGGGCCGTCGACCAGTGGGTCGTGGCGCGCTTGCCGTCGAGCAACCCCGCCTCGGCGAGGATGTGCGCACCCACGCAGACCGAAGCCACTCGCCGTGTGCGTCCGGCGAGCGACCGGACTCGGTCCACGACGCTCGGGTCGCAGATCGCGCGCACTCGCCGCTGCTCGTCGACGGTCACCGCACCGGGCACGACGAGCGTGTCGATCGTGCCGCGGGGGAGCCGGTCGAAGGTGAGGTCCGGCACCACGCGGACCCCAGCCGAGGTCGTCACCGGATCGAGCGTCTCGGCCACCAGCAGCACGCGGTATCCGGGTGGTTCGGCCATCACGCGCCGCACGAGCGAGAAGACCTCGGGAGGACCCGTGACATCCAGCAGGTCGACCCCATCGAAGAGCACGACGAGGATGAGGCGTTCGCCAGCGGCGACGGACATTCGGTTCCCTTCGGAGGATGTCTGTTTCTGCGCGTCATGCGTCATAGCGACAGCGGCGCTTCCAACTTAGCGTCGGGAGTGGGCGTCGGCGAGCGCGCCGCGCGCATCGAAACAGACGGAAGGAGCGATGAACATGACGAGCACGACACTGAGACAGCTGAACGAGTTCGATGAGACCCCGGCGTCACTCGCCGACGCGACCCTGATCATGGTCGACTACCAGAACACCTACACCCGAGGTGTGATGGAGCTGGAGGGTTGGCGTGCCGCACTCGACGCCGCGCAGGAGCTGCTGCTGAAGGCCCGGGCCGCCGGCGCGGATGTCATCCACGTCATCAACGATGGCGGTGCCGGAACCCCGTACGACGTGCGCGCCGAGATCGGCAGCATCCACGCGAGCGTTGCGCCGCTCGAGGGCGAGCCCGTGATCGTCAAGGGCGCACCCAACGCCTTCGTCGGCACCGACCTCGCGGAGAAGGTGGATGCCGCCGGCAACGCGAACGTGGTCATCGCTGGATTCATGACCCACATGTGCGTCGCGTTCACGGCCGAGGCTGCGTTCCTTCGGGGCAACCGGCCGACTATCGTGGCCGAGGCGTGCGCCACACGCCCGCTCACCACATCCGTAGCTGCTGTGACGGCCGAGCAGCTGCACAACGCGGCGCTGGCGACGATCGCCGACCTCTATGGAGTCGTCGTGCCGCGCGTGGCCGACCTGGCGTAGCAGCGCAGGGCGCCGTGCCTGTCGAGGCCCGAAAGTGGGCTTGTTGGGAAACTCCCACTCGCCAGCAAACGTAGGGCCTGAAGGGCTTCGATGTACGCGTCGATCGGGACCCCATCCTGTTTCGGTACACCGAATAACCCTCCCGTCATCACGAGGAGCGCCCGCATCGTTTCTACGCCGCGACGATAGGCCCGGCAGGTTGCGGGCTACCGTGGCCGTGTGGCACCGGAGATCGTGAACACTTATCTCGATGAGACGAGCCGCCGCGATGTCATCGAGGCGGAGCGTGCCCGCGCCGCGATCGAGCAGCACATCGGTAAGTGCATCACCATTTGGGCGCACATCGACTACTTCTTGCTGATGTGTATTGAGCATTGGACCTGGCGGGTTCTCGGCGAGAAGTACACGTCGCGGGATAGTCGATCCAGCGCCCGCATCAGAGCCCTCGCCCGACTGCTGCCGGCCGAGTGGTCGGAAGGTCAGATGCTCGTCGCGCAGCTTCGTGAAGCGAACCGCTACCGGAACGCGTTGGCGCACGGTGGTATCGCGGTCGGGGGCATGGATGGCGAGCGTCGCCTCGGTTGGCATCTCTACTACGCAGGCGTCGGCGCTCCTGCCGAGCGGATGGGCCAGCGCACGGAACTGCACGCCGATCAGATGCGCGACCGCGAACTCGACGCCCGGGTGCTTCAGGAAGCGGTGATGGTGCTCCTGCGCGATGAGTACGTCCCGCCCGAGGGTCGGCCAGAATCCCACCCGTTTATACAGACTCTGGGGAGCACGGGGACGACGTGGTCAAACCGCGACGAACTGACTCGGTTCCGCAACCGTGTGGCACTGATGTTCCCGACGAACACACCGCACCGCTCTGGACGGCGGGATCTCTTGTAGCTCCCCTGGCCTATGCCACCCCTTCAACGACGTGGATTCTGGCGGCGCTCGTCGTAGAGCCGGAAGCCCTCGCTGAGCGTCAACGCCACGGCTGCGGCGGCCGGACCCACGTCGTGCACCAAGTCGCCACGGAGACGTGCCGTGGTCGTGCCGTCCACGTTCCGGCGGTTGTGGTCCCTGGCGAGTCGTCGGATTGCGTGCGAGCGTTGAGCATGGGCGACTGCGCTTCCGGTGCGCCAGAGTAGCTGGACTCCGCTGGCGACAACGGGATCGTCGCCAGCGTGGAGTTGATCGGCGACGGTCGTGATGACCATCGTGTTGTTGAGTTTCATCCGTGCGACTTGCTCGGTGATGCCGAGATGGTTCGCCGACTCCTGGAGGTGCTCTTGTCGTTGCTGCAGGTGGGCGAGGTCCGCGCTTTGAATCTCTGTCTGCGCGGCGGTGAGCGCGGTGGCGCTTCTGACCATGGCGATCTGGGATCTGAGGTCGTCGGCTTGAATGCGGAGGGTCCGTTCCTGCCGGGTGCGTCGTCGACTCGGCGAAAGTATCCAAACGGCGTTGGAAGCCGAGAGGAGTCCGGTCCTTAGCACCGTGAGGTACGCGGTCGGGTACAGGGTTTGCGTTTCTCGAATGGCTGTGAGGCAGAAGTCGAGATGCTCGGTGGCTACGGCGAGGGCGTACCAGGCAACGCTCGAGACATGAACTCCAACCTGGTTGTCGCCCGCCAACGGACTGCCTTCGTCCACCGGCGGCACCTCGATGGTTCGCGCCTGCCACTGTGTAGCGACAGCGGCCATCCTGCCCAGACGTGCCTCCCATGCGGCGTGCGTCTGGCTGCCGGGGGCCTGCGCGTCCATCACTGTCTCAGCGCAGAACGACGGTGAGGCGGGCGACGATCTCCGCGGCGATCGCTTCGCTCCTGGACGTCATCGCGTTCTCGGCAACGCTGTCCTCCACCGGAAGTACAACGCCCCCGGCAGCCATTCGAAGTTGAGCAGTTGTGCGGCTGCCGACGGTTGCGGCGTCCCCGAACATGAGGAGCGAACTCGGGTGGATGCGTGCGGCCAGCGCGTAGCGAGCGGCGCGGGGTCCGGCGTCGACGCTGAACAGAACCGCAATCGCCGCCGCAAGCCGCGGCCCTGCCTCCGCCGGGTCGAAGATAGCGCCCATCATGTCACTGGGTAGGCGCAGCCAGATCCCTCTCTGTGCGCTGCGGGTGATCATCAGCCCATGCCCGTCGCGACCACCTGCGCGGTCGGCGATGGCGGATGCGATTCCGTCCCTGATGTTGCAGGTGACGCTGTCGTTGTGGTCGAAGATTCCGCCCGCCCGCCCGGCGTCTGCGAGCCGGGCAGGGACCTGATCAAGTGTTGCCATCGGCACGAGAGTCGGTTCTGTCGGGGCGAACTGGACCTCGAGCATTGCCGTTGTCGAGTCGCCGCGATCTCGGGTGATCGCGTCACGCCAGGTGGTGAGTTCTGTCGTCGCTGGCTTCCACTCGAGCGCGTCCTCGGTATCCGGGGCATGAGCGACTGCGTTGTTTCCGAAATCCGGTGCGGGCGGCGGCAATGCTGGTTTGGCCCTCCCGGGCTGCGCCATCGCGATCAGTTTCTGAGTGGCTTGGTCCGGCGTAAGCCCGACGAGGTCGATGTACACGATCTGGCCCAGCAGGCCCGCGACCGGGAAGTCGGTGATCCGGACCGGGATGAGTCGCCGACGTGCGCCGGCGGGGTCGCTTGCGAAAGCTTCGGCCCACTCTGCTTGGGTGAATCCGCTGGTGAAGAATGCCGGCGACAGGATCGGCATGACGCGTTCGGCGCGCCGGGTCGCCGCCTCCATCTCAACGACGAAGTTGCTGCCGGCGGTGAAATCCCACGCCTGGATCAACGTGGAGTATCCCGCGGCTTCCAGTTGCCAGGCCACCCATTGGGCGGCGTCCTCGTCCGATTTGGTGTAGCTGATGAAGAAATCCACTCGCCTTGACTCAAGGTCCATGTACTGAGTATTGACGGCTGATCGCGGACGGGGCGAGCCCGCACCGTTCGATGCTTGTGTTGTGGACGGCTCCGGCAGTAGTGATAGGGATGCAGACTCACGATTCGGATACAACCCGGAGGGCAGATGACTGACCTTGTGACGGAGAGCGACCTTGTCGCGACCATGAAGGAGTTGTTGCGCGACCCTGCTGGGGACATCAAGTTGGAGGACCTGATGCGGCCGCTGGCTCGCCGGATCGCGACCGCGTTCGCGGACCAAGATTCGTTTCCGGTGTCAGTCCTCGAGCAGGACATGGTCGGCTTTGTTCCGCGTTGGCTTGAGCAGGTTCGCGGCTATGAGGACGGTGTCCGTCCGATTCTTTCCCTGGTTCGGTTGGCTGGCGCGTACGGGCGCCCGGAGCACGTTGTTGTCTGGGAGCAGGTCGTCAAGGCGCTCATGCGGAACGTGGGAAATCTCGCCGGACATCCGGCTCTGGTCGAGTTGCGAGGCTACCCGACCGTGCTTGTTCTACATGTCGCCGCGATCGCGGCGGCGTCGCGAGAGAATTGGTCACCGCTGGTGGGTTTCGCTGTCCGACCGATGACGACGGCTCAGTACAGCAACGAGAAAGCGGTCGTGGCCGAGGAGGTCACCGTGCTGTCTGTCGCTGGGCGTGTCGAGACGACCCTGCATGTGCTGACTCAGCTCGACGAGGGGCAAGCACTCGACGAGGAGCTGATCAGGAGAGTTGATGGCGGCCAGACGCGCCGGCGCTACACGCCGATGTCTGATCATCTCCATCACGTGCTGCGCGAGCTGTTCCGAGATGAGTTCGATGACGACGTCGAGTACGATGCGGCGTTCGATCGTGCTGAGATCATGCTCGATGCGATCGCTGCGGATGCGGCGCTCGAGTCGGGCCGCGGGCATTGGCCCGGCGGCAACTATGGCCGGTACACCTGGAAGGACCGATACGCGGATGTGAGGCCCGAAGGCCGCTTGGCGGTAGAAGCGGGGGCCGCTGGCGCATCCTGGGGGCCTACAGCGGCGGGACTGTTCGGAGGCGACGCGGAACGTGCCGTCCGCGCGCTGGAGAAGGTGCAGACAGTCGCCACCGAGTACCGGAAGGCGTACCGCTGACGGCGCACCCTGCTGGAGGACGCGCGCCGGGCAAGGATCGACCTCTGGGTGACCCCTTCGGTATCACGCGTGCGCTTTGGCGTCCCGAGGTTAGGGATTCACCATGCCCTTGAGCTCGCCGTCAACTGCCCGCTAGCCCGCGGGCGACCCGCAACGCGTGAGGGAAGGAGCCCGACTCCCTCCAGCGCTTCCCTAGGATGTGACTCTCCCAATCCTGTTCGCGGTAGCGCGAGCGGTGGATGAAGTAGGTGGGTTGGTTCCGCCGGAACATCCCGCGCTCAGTGATCACCCACTCGTCGTCGACGATCTCAACAACTCGATATGCGGCGGCGTGTCCGATCACATCCTGCCGGTGCTCAGAGGCGAAGACGAGGAGCTCCGAGAGCTGACGCGGAATCTGACCGGGGAAGAACTGATCAACGCCGTTCCACAGCACGGTGCCCTGCAGGGCCTCGCCAATCTGGACGCCCACATCCACCCACGAGTTCCTGTCAGGCCAAGAGATGGCGGCGACCTCGCCCGCGTCTTCATCCTCGACCGTGACGACTAGCTCGCCGCCATCGAGCCGGAACGTGGCATGGACATCGGTGTAGAGGATCTGAACTCGTGGTGCTTTCGCCACCAGGTCGTCCCCAATGGCGACCTTCAGCGCGTTCCGGACGGTCGCCGCTGATGGCGATGTGGCGACGGAGGCGAAGAGTTGCTCATGGTGGAGCCGCGGCGCATCCAGCCGCGCCCTGGCTTCAGCGTCCAGCCGCGCAGCGATCTCCTCCTGTGTCTCCCCGGGCAAAGTCTCGCGCACCGCACGCAACTGACGCACCATGTCCGCCTGACCGAAGTCCAGCCGATCCACCTCAGTGCGAAACGCTGCGAACGAAGCCCGACTCAGCCTCGCAATGAGATCGCCGAGCAGCACCAACGCGACGGCCAGGAAGACGGCGACGCCGAGTTCGATCAGCACCGAGACCCACCACTGCCTTGCGGAGTCCTCCGGATCGGCAGTGGCCGCGAGCGCGCCCGAGATGATAAGGATCAGCAGACCAAGGAGCGTGAGGCCGACGGCGAGGTGGAAGAAGGGGTCACGGACGAGCCCGTTCAGCCGTCGCCCAACCCGCGTCAGCGCGGCTTTCACCTTCGACCACACGGATGCACGATAGCGGGCGAATGCGGTCGGGAAGTGGCTACCGGCCCGCCTGGTCGTCACCGCGCGCAACCTCCTCGACGATGAAAGCCAGGGTTCGCAGGCGAATCGCAACGGTCGATAGGTCAGCGGGCAGAGTGAATCCGCCGCGGTCGGCGAGGGCGACGGCGCCGACCCGGGGGTGCGCGAGGAACTGGATTATCCGGTTGATGTCGTCCTCCGTTACCGCGTCGGCCTTTCGCAGGAGGCGGTAGATGTCGCGGGCGGTGATCGGCTCAGCGGCGTCCTCCTCTGATTCGGCCTTGAGTTCGGTGAGCACGCGCCCGATCATGTTCAGCTCAGCCTCCTCGATGGATCGCCGCTCGACCACATCCCCCTCTTGCCCGACCGTCAGTAGGTCGAGGATGTCTCTGGGCGTATAGGGCATCCTCTGGTGACTAAGCACGATGTCAGAGAGCTCGACGGCGGTGATGAGGACAATGCCGTTGCCGCGTGCGCGTTCAGGCAGCCGGCCCGCATGGTCGAATCCGGGCCCGACCACAGCTATGCGACCGGCACCGTGCTTCGCGGCGTGCTCCTTGAGTGTTTCGAGGATGACCGAGTCCTCCCGGAGCTGTCCCGATGCGGCGCTCTTCGCGTCCACGACGATGAGGTCCAGGGTCTGAAGGTTTGATTCCACGGTGACCAAGACGTCCGTCGCGCCGGGCCCCCCGATCCTATTCGCCCGTACTCCGAGGGCACGGAGCGCCCGGGCTGTGGCTTCCTCGAAGCGGGTGGGGTTGCCAGCGTCCGTTGAGGCAGCTATAAGTTCGGCAGCGATCTCCTGCGCAGCCTCTGCACCGGTCGGGCCGCCGGCGGCCGGCACCTGCGGGTCCGTAGTGGCGTCTACGTCGATGTCGACAAGCGGAAGCTCCTCGAGTAGGGACCGTCCGCTCGGTGTGATCACGTACTTGGCGTAGCCGATCTCCGCGGCAGCCCCGGCTTCGACGAGCCGCCGGAGTACCCCGGCGGTCCGGGACTGGTGAGGTGCAGTGCCGTTTGGGAACAAGGCGCGGTGGGCGTCGCCAGCGCTAATCGGCTCCGATCCCAGATGTTGCAACGCCTCGCCGAACGCGAGGTAGTGGGCGTGCATGAGCCGGACGAGGTTCAGTGGGGTGGCATTGTCGGTCCATTCGACGCCGAGTTCGGTGGGAGAGATGGTCTCCCGGCCGGTGTACTTGTGAAGTCCGAGTGTCCGCGCGGTCTGGACCAGGCTGTTGGCGGAGCTCTCGCTGATCTCGAGCTCTACCGCGAGGTGGGCTGTCAACTCCTGGCGGTCGATTCCTTCGGCCGAAAGCTCGACGAGGGTGCGGAACGCATGCAGCGGGTCCTTGGGGACGTAGCCGATCGACATGCGGCGGCTGGCCTGGTGGGCTGACGTCAACGTCACGGCGAGGATCGGAGGTGCTGGCTGCAGTGTCGTTATGCCCTCTATCGAGAGCATCTTCGTGAAGTCGTCTGCAGTCACGACTTCGACAGAGGCAAGTGCGGAGCGTCCTTTGTCCGTGATCGTGTGGAATCGGTCGGGGCCGTCCCCAGCGAGACCCAATACGTGCAGCCAGGCGAGTCGTCGGCGAACTTGATCGCGGGACGTCCAGCCGAGGTGGAAGTGGGCAGTTGCGTGCGCGAGCAGATCCTCAACGCGGGAGTCGCCCTCCTCGAGCCGAGCGAGCAGTTCGCCCACGTAGGCGACCCTTGAGTGCAGGCGCTGGAACAGCTCCAGGTCATCGGTCGAACCCAGCCACTGGACGCCGGCTGGGGTCAGCCGGAAGCTGCCATCGTAGCGTTCGACCATGCCCAGGCTCCCGAGCTGGTGGAACGCCGTCGTGAGCACTTCGGTGCTCGTGATCCAATCCGCCGTTGTTGAACCATCGACGTGTGAGAGGAACTCGATGAGGCGCTGCTTCTGCAGTCCTACTCCGCCGGGCAGAGAGGGAGCTGATGAAGCTCGCTGGCTCCAGGGAAGCGGCGTCACCTTCGTCGCGGACATGATCGAACCGTACCGGTTGTCCGACAGTCCCGAGCCAGCCAAGAGCGGCGGTCGCGTCTATTGAGGCGGCCGCCGCTTCAGTGCGGCCGCCTCGTTTGCTCACGGCTTGGCACGGATCACTACAACGGGTCCGCTGGGGCAGTCGGGGCGAGCCACGGTGGCCCACCGTTCGCGCGATACCCGCAGCTCAACACGCCGCCAAATGTCCGCCGACGTGACATTCGGCTGAATACCCTCAGGGCTATGACACTCATGACGGTCGAGGTGGTCGAGGGACTCGACGCCATCGCGTGGGAGATTCGTGAACTCCACGGCGAACGCGGCCACAAGGTCGACGCTGCCCTCGAGCTCGACCCGGCTTTCGTTCGCAACCGTCGGCCCCGGTCAAGCCTCGGTCGGTCCCTGGTCGAAGAGGGGTTCACTACCGGTGCCGCCAAGGCAGGTTTCACCGCCACCACCGGTCCCGGAGGTTACCTCCAGATTCACGTCGACCTGCCTGCGTCGTTCGCCACCATCCGCCTCCGCAAGGCGGAGCGCACCCGGGACGGCTACAAGGTGCTCGCCAACAAGAACTCCAGTTGGTCGGAGTCAGCCGACGAAGGCCTGTTTCCGGAGCACCGCTTCGTCATCGGCTTCGTCTTGGACGATAACGGGCTCGGTGACATCTTCGTCGCCGAGGTGCTCGGAACGACGGCGGGCAATCCCGGCGACCTCATCCTCGGTCACCCCGTACTTCTCGGCGAACGCGACGACACCCCCCGCGGGTTCCGTACCGATCAGGACGACACCTTGCCGGGCATCGACGATGCGGCCGACCACGAGCTCGAGGCGTAGGTTTCGACCATGACGTCACTGCTGTCTGTCGTGCCGGCGCGCCCGGATTCGATCGGATCACGCATACGCAGGACCCGCATGTCCCTGGGTCTGAGCCAGCTCGAGCTGGCTACCGTGGCTCGACAGCCTTCATCGACTGTTTCCATGATCGAAACGGGCAACCTCCGCCCTGACGACTCGACGCTCGCTGCGCTCGCCGCCGCCCTCGACTGCACGCCTGAGTACCTGCGACTCAACCGGCCAGAGCAGGACACGACCCGGCCGCTGCTTCGCGCCTATGCGGACGCGTCGAAACGCGAAGTGGACTCACTCGTCGAAGACGCCAAGTCGTCCGTCGAGGCTGCGCTCACACTCGGGCTGCCGCTGGTCCCAAATGAAGTGCCGTTGTACGACGGCGACCTCAACGACGAGGAGGGCATCGAGCAGTTCGCGCTTGATGTTCGTGCGCAACTGGGTCTGGCCGAGGATGAACCTGTCGGGAACGCGATTCGCGCCGCCGAGCGTCTCGGATGCCTTGTGTTGCCGCTTGACAGTGAGCTGGGAAGGCACCTGGGTATGTCGTTCCGGGTGGACGAGTTGCCAGTCATCCGGGTGAGCCGATCCTCCGAAGACAGCAGCAGGGCCGTCCCTGGGGACCGACAGCGGCTGACTGTCGCCCACGAGCTGGGGCACCTGGCTCTTCACCGCTTCGTGAACACGCCTTCATCGCCGGTCGAGGCGGCCCGCGTAGAACGCGAGGCATACCGGTTCGCTGGCGCGTTCCTCATCCCCGGTGACGCGCTCCGCGACGGCTTGGCCCAACATAATGACCGAGTCACGCTGTCGACGTTGACCGAGTTGAAGCGCACCTGGGGTGTGGCGATCAAGGCGCTTGTTCTGCGAGTGCGTCAGTTGGGCATCGTCGACGATGACCACGCGCGCAGCCTGTACAAGCAGATCTCGGCCCGGAAGTGGAACAAGGTTGAGCCGGTTGCCGTCGAGGTTGAGAATGCGGTGTGGTGGAACAAGGCCCTCACAGCCAAGTACCGTTCCGGCCACGGCATGGAAGTTGCTTCCCAGCAGCTCGGGCTCAGCCGCTCGCACTTCGTCCGCTGGTCAGATTGGACTCCGGCACCCCGTCTCGACGGAGCGATCGACTTCGCCACCGCGTCGTCGCGGCGAGACCGGGCGAAGGCGGACGGCTAGCGCATGCTCGGCGAGACCCGAGCGGCTGCGTTGGCGGCCGAGTTTGACCGGCTCCCTCGACGGGAGAAGGCACGTGCGGCCCTGTTGTCTCCGTGGATTTTTCTGATGTTCGTTCCCTGGGTCGCGTTCGTAGTCGTGTACTTCACGGCCGGCTCGGGCGCCGTCCTGTGGGTTGTGATCCCCTGGGGCTTGATGACCGCCGTACTGGTTGGCGCCCTGGGTCTCCTCGCCCCCGCGACGGCGTTCGCACCGCGGACAATCACCACGGCCGAAGCGTCCAGGCTAGGCGCGTTGGTCCGTGGCGGGTTCGCTGTCTACCTCGCGGCCGTGCTCGGGGCGGCAGGATCGGTCGCGGTCGCACTCGACTTCGGCGAGTCAGGTTCTGGTCTCCACCAGGTCTTCGGACTACTCGGGATTGTGGCGCTGGCGATCCTGGTTGTCGCGACCTGCCGGCTGTTCCTCGGCATCGCGTTCCGTTGGCAACTGCTGCCCCGCTCGTTGCGCCGAACCAGCGCGACGCTTCTGATCCTCAAGTCGGCGGGATTCATTGCCGGTCATGCGGGACTCCGCGCGGCGCTCCGTTCGCCGGCCACGAGCGCGTGGGCTGACGACCTCAGCGACCGCATTCCCATGTGGCTGTCGGCCGCGATCGCTTCAACTGGCGTGTCCTGGGTGTTGGCCTGGGCCGCGATCAACCTTCCGAACTGGTATCAGACCATCGTCGGCCAGTAACACTACGGCGTTGTTCTCGTGTGTGTGTGCTCGGGCTGCGCGTCGTGCGCGCGTGGCGCGACGTCAGGCACGAATGGCCGAGGGCTTCCACGCGCTTTCCGGCCAAACCTCGGCAAGTGCCCCGTGCCATTCGGTCGCTGAGGTTGACCGCGTGCGTCCGCGCGTAATGGCCGACAACACGATTCGAAGGCTGGGCGAAACTCGTCGGCGGCTACAACGCCTTGGCCCACGAGGTCATGAGTTCGGGCCTGTCCGAGAAGGGCATTGACGCGCTCGAGAGCATCGTCTGGGAAGGCTGCAACGGCTGACAAGGCTGAACGGGGGAGGCCTTGCCTTTTCAGCCGAGTTTTCCAACCAGGAGGCCCCTAGTTTCCCAACAAGCCCGAAAGTGGAGCCTAGGGGAATCGAACCCCTGACCTCCTGCTTGCAAAGCAGGCGCTCTACCAATTGAGCTAAGGCCCCGTACGGTCTGACAGCCTACCCTTCTCGGGGGAATGCCTCGAACCGGGAGGCGTTGGAGCAGGCATGGCGCGATTCGTTCAGTACACGCAGCTCGGCGGGCCCGAGGTGCTCGAAGTGGTCGACGGAGAGGCCCCCCACGCGGGACCGGGCGAGGTCGTCGTCGCGGTGAAGGCGGCGGGGGTCAATCCGATCGACGCGAAGCTGCGGTCCGGGGCACGACCGAGCGCACCCATCGAGGCGCCGCGCGTTCCCGGCACGGATGCCGCGGGCATCATCAGCGAGGTCGGCGCGGATGTCGCCGGATGGCAGGTCGGCGATGAGGTGATCGTCGCCGGCGCGAAGGGTGCGTACGCCAGTGACACCGTGGTGGCCGAGTCGGGACTCACCCGGAAGCCGGGCGCGCTCAGCTGGGCTCAGGCCGCGGGGGTCGGCATCCCCGCCGCGACCGCGTACCAGGCGCTCCGCTCGCTCGGGGTCGGCGCCGGCACGACGGTGCTCGTCCACGCAGCATCCGGTGCGGTCGGGCAGGCGGCGCTGCAGTTCGCTCGCGAACTCGGTGCCACCGTGATCGGCACCGCGAGCCCCGCGAATCACGACCGCATCCGTCAACTCGGGGGCACGCCCGTCGCGTACGGACCCGGACTCGCCGACCGTGTGCGCGCAGTCGCACCGAACGGGGTCGACCGCGTGCTCGACGGTGCGGGCACCGACGAGGCGATCGAGGCATCGCTCGAGCTCGTCGACGACCCCGCGAAGGTCGGCACCATCGTGCGGGGTGCGGATGCGCCGCGCTGGGGAATCCGGGCGTGGTCGGGCGGGAGCGCGGTACCGCTGACGCCGGAGGAGAAGGCCTGGCGTGCAGAGGGCGTACGACGAGCGGCCGAGCTCGCGGCCGAGGGGCGCTTCGATGTGGAGATCGCGCGCACACTGCCGCTCGATCAGGCGGTCGAGGCGCACCGACTCATCGAAGACGGCGGCCACCGCGGCAAGATCGTGCTGCTGCCCTGACCGAGCTGCTGACCGGGCGGCGGAGGAGAAATGGTGTGGGGCTACCAGGACTTGAACCTGGGACCTCTTCGTTATCAGCGAAGCGCTCTAACCGCCTGAGCTATAGCCCCGAATCGACCGTTCCCGTGGAACGGCCTCGCCTACAGTACCCCACGATTCGGAGTGGGGCAAAAGCGCTCAGCTGTTCTGGAAGCCCACCAGGAGCCCGCCGGTGAAGCGGACGCTCAGGTTGTAGAGCAGCGCACCGAGCGCACCGAGGATCGTTCCGGTGACGGTGTTGAGCACCGCGACGACGAACGAGAAGAGCAGCACCTGCCCGAGGCCGAACGAGTCGGTGATCGAGAAGTCGTCGTTGCCGAGGATGTCGCGCAGCAGCGAATCGAGCTGGCTGAACACGTCGGTCGAGTTGAGCACGATCCAGATGAGCGCAGTGGCGACGATCAGCACCACGCCGAGGCACAGCCAGATCAGGAAGCTGAACTTCACGACCGACCAGAAGTCGATGTAGACCAGCTTCAGTCGAACCTGCTTGGAGGTGCTGGAGCGGTGCTCCTTGCGCTGGAGTTTCTCGGCAACGCTACTCATGCGTTCTCGTCCTTCCCCGTTTCGGGTGCCGCGGTCTCTGCCTCGGGGGCTTCGGCATCCGCGGTGTCGTCGGCGTCTTGGGCGGCCAGGTTGCGTTCGCTGTTTCGTGCGATCGCGATGATCCGGTCGTCGTCGGCAAGATGCGCGAACTTGACTCCCATGGTGTTTCGTCCCTTGGACGGGACCTCGGCCACGGCAGACCTTATCACCTTGCCTGTGGCGAGAACTGCGAGCACCTCGTCGTCCTGTTCGACGATGAGCGCACCCGCCAGATCGCCTCGAGCGTCGGTGATCTTCGCCACCAGGATGCCGAATCCGTTGCGTCCCTGCACCCGGTACTGCGAGACGGCGGTGCGCTTCGCGTACCCGCCTTCGGTGACGACGAACACGAACGGGCCGTCGCCGACCTCGACGTCTTCATCGCCTTCGGCCGGTTCGACCTCCGACCCGCGGGAGACGACGGATGCGCTCAGCAGGCTGTCGCCGTCGCGGAACTTCATGCCGTGCACGCCCGCCGTGGAGCGTCCCATCGGGCGCAACGAGTTGTCGTCTGCGGTGAAGCGCAGCGACTGACCGTGGCGGGAGACGAGCAGCACGTCGCTCGACTCGTCGACGAGCAGGGCCGAGACCACCTCGTCGCCCTCGTTGAGGTTGATGGCGATGATGCCGCCGGTGCGGTTCGTGTCGTACTCGGTGAGCGCGGTCTTCTTGATGTATCCGCCGCGGGTGGCGAGCGCCAGGTACGGAGCGACGCCGTAGTCGCGGATGTCGAGGATCTGCGCGATCTGCTCATCGGGCTGCAGCGCGAGCAGGTTCGCGACGTGCTGACCCTTCGCGTCGCGGCCGGCCTCCTGCAGTTCGTACGCCTTCGCCCGGTAGACCCGGCCGGTGGTGGTGAAGAACAGCAGCCAGTGGTGGGTGGTGGTGACGAAGAAGTGCTCGACCACGTCGTCGGCGCGCAGCTGAGCGCCCTTGACCCCGCGGCCACCGCGGTGCTGGCTGCGGTAGTTGTCGCTGCGGGTGCGCTTGATGTAGCCGCCGCGGGTGACGGTGACCACCATCTCCTCTTCGGGGATGAGGTCCTCGACCGACATGTCGCCGTCGAATCCGAAGAGGATCTCGGTGCGCCGGTCGTCGCCGTACTTCGCGGCGATCTCGGTGAGCTCCTCGGTGATGATCTGCCGCTGACGCGAGTCGCTCGCGAGGATCTCCTTGTACTCGGCGATCTCCTTCTCGAGCTCGGCGAGGCGGTTCTGGATCTTCTGCCGTTCGAGGGCGGCGAGGCGACGCAGCTGCAGCGCGAGGATCGCATCCGCCTGCAGTTCGTCGATCTTCAGCAACTTGATGAGGCCCGCGCGGGCCTCGTCGACGTCGGGGGAGCGGCGGATGAGCGCGATGACCTCGTCGAGCGCGTCGAGCGCCTTCACGTATCCGCGCTGGATGTGGGCGTCGGCTTCCGCCTTGTCGAGGCGGAACTGCGTGCGCCGGACGATCACCTCGATCTGGTGGGTGATCCAGTGGCTGATGAAGCCGTCGATCGCCAGCGTGCGCGGCACGCCGTCGACGATCGCCAGCATGTTGGCGCCGAAGTTTTCCTGCAGCTGGGTGTGCTTGTACAGGTTGTTGAGCACAACCCGCGCGACGGCGTCGCGCTTGAGGATGATGACCAGACGCTGGCCGGTGCGGCCGGAGGTCTCATCGCGGATGTCGGCGATGCCCTGGAGCTTGCCCTCCTTGACGAGGTCGGCGATCTTGACGGCCAGGTTGTCGGGGTTGACCTGGTACGGCAGCTCGGTGACGACGAGGCAGGTGCGACCCTGCAGCTCTTCGACGTTGACGACCGCCCGCATGGTGATCGAACCGCGACCGGTGCGGTACGCATCGTGAATGCCCTTGACGCCGAGGATCTGTGCGCCGGTGGGGAAGTCGGGCCCCTTGACGCGAGCGATCAGCGCCTCGAGGAGCTCCTCACGAGTGGCGTCGGGGTGCTCGAGAGCCCACAGCGCACCCGCGGCCACCTCGCGCAGGTTGTGCGGCGGGATGTTGGTGGCCATGCCGACCGCGATACCGACGGATCCGTTGACCAGCAGGTTCGGGAACCGGGCCGGGAGCACCGTCGGCTCCTGGGTGCGACCGTCGTAGTTGTCCTGCATGTCGACGGTGTTCTCGTCGATGTCGCGGACCATCTCCATGGCGAGCGGCGCCATCTTGGTCTCGGTGTATCGGTGAGCCGCCGCGCCGTCGTTGCCCGGGGAGCCGAAGTTCCCCTGACCGAGCGCGAGCGGGTAGCGCAGCGACCACGGCTGGACGAGGCGAACGAGCGCGTCGTAGACCGAGCTGTCGCCGTGCGGGTGGAACTGGCCCATCACGTCGCCGATGACACGGGTGCACTTCGAGAAGGCGCGGTCGGGTCGGTAGCCGCCGTCGTACATCGTGTAGATCACGCGGCGGTGCACCGGCTTCAGGCCGTCCCGCACGTCGGGCAGCGCGCGCCCGACGATCACGCTCATCGCGTAGTCGAGGTAGCTGCGCTGCATCTCCAGCTGCAGATCGACCTGCTCGATGCGATCGTGCGCAGGCACGTCGGTGTTCGTGGTGTCCGTCATCGGGAGTCCTTAGATGTCCAGGAAGCGAACGTCTTTGGCGTTCTGCTGGATGAAGTGCCGGCGGGCTTCGACGTCGTCGCCCATCAGCGTCGAGAAGATGCTGTCGGCGATCGCCGCGTCGTCGAGGGTCACCTGGCGCAGGGTGCGCGACGCGGGGTTCATCGTCGTGTCCCACAGCTCCTGGTGGTTCATCTCGCCGAGACCCTTGTACCGCTGGACGCCGTTCTCCTTCTGGAGGCGGCGGCCGGCAGCGAGGCCGGCCTCCATCATCGCGTCGCGCTCGCGGTCGGAGTACACGTACTCGTGATCCGCGTTCGTCCACTTGATGCGGTAGAGCGGCGGCTGCGCGAGGTACACGTAGCCCATCTCGATGAGCGGCCGCATGTAGCGGAAGAGCAGGGTGAGCAGCAGCGTGGTGATGTGCTGGCCGTCGACGTCGGCATCCGCCATCAGCACGATCTTGTGATACCTGGCCTTCTCACCGTCGAAGTCCTCGCCGATGCCGGTGCCGAATGCGGTGATCATCGCCTGGATCTCGGCGTTGCCGAGCGCGCGGTCGAGGCGCGCCTTCTCGACGTTGAGGATCTTGCCGCGCAACGGCAGGATCGCCTGCGTCTCGGGGTCGCGACCGGTCTTCGCGGATCCACCGGCCGAGTCGCCCTCGACGAGGAAGATCTCCGAACGCGACGGGTCCTTGCTGGAGCAGTCGCTCAGCTTGCCCGGCATGCCGCCGCCCTCGAGCAGGCCCTTTCGACGGGTCTGCTCACGGGCCTTGCGGGCCGCGATGCGGGCGCTGGCCGCCTGGATCGACTTGCGGATCACATCCCTGGCGAGGTTGGGGTTGCGCTCGAACCAGTCGCCGAGCTGCTCGCCGACGACCCGCTGCACGAACGACTTCGCCTCGGTGTTGCCGAGCTTGGTCTTCGTCTGGCCCTCGAACTGCGGCTCGCTGAGCTTCACCGAGATGACGGCGGTGAGACCCTCGCGCACGTCGTCGCCCGAGAGGTTCTCGTCCTTCTCCTTGAGCAGTCCCTTGTCGCGGGCGTAGCGGTTGACGAGGGTGGTGAGCGCCGCACGGAAGCCCTCCTCGTGGGTGCCGCCCTCGTGGGTGTTGATCGTGTTCGCGTAGGTGTGGACGCTCTCCGAGTAGGCGGTCGTCCACTGCATCGCGATCTCGAGCGAGATGCGCTTCTCGACGGTGTCGCCGCCTCCCGAGACCTCCTCCGACTCGAAGGAGATGATCTCGGGATGGATCACCTCGGACTTCTTGGTGGAGTTGAGGTACTCGACGTAGTCGGCGAGACCGCGCTCGTAGAGGAAGACCTCGCCACGCGGCTTGCCCTCGTCGTCGTACTCGCGCTCATCGGTGATCTGGATGCGCAGGCCCTTGTTGAGGAAGGCCATCTGCTGGAACCGGGTACGCAGCGTCTCGTAGTCGAACTCGATCGTCTCGAAGATGTCGTCGTTCGGCCAGAAGGTGATGATGGTGCCGGTCGCGTCCGATTTCGCACCCTGCGCGAGCGGCGCATCCGGGACTCCGTCGTGGAAGCTCATCGACCAGACATGCTCTTCCCGCATGACCTCGACCTCGAGCCGGTGCGAGAGCGCGTTGACGACCGAGCTGCCGACGCCGTGCAGACCACCCGAGACGGCGTAGCCGCCGCCGCCGAACTTGCCGCCCGCGTGGAGGATCGTCAGAACCACCTCGACGGTCGACTTCTTCTCGACCGGGTGGATGCCGACGGGGATGCCGCGGCCGTTGTCGACGACGCGCACCCCGTTGTCGGGAAGGATCGTCACCTGGATGTCGTCGCAGTATCCGGCGAGTGCCTCGTCGACCGCGTTGTCGACGATCTCGTAGACGAGGTGGTGCAGTCCGCGCGGACCGGTCGACCCGATGTACATACCGGGCCGCTTGCGGACCGCTTCGAGACCTTCGAGAACCTGGATGGCTTCTGCGCCGTAGCTATCCGGCGCGGGGCGCGAAGAGGGAGAATTCATGTAGCGAGAGGCTCCTGACGGTCGCGTTCCGCGATGCCCCGAAAACGGGGTGTGCAGAACCCTTCGATCCTACCTCAGCTACGCCGCTCAGACCGGCGAAATCGCCCGTCTGAGCGGTTTTTCCGCTCGGGTCGACCTCTTTTGTCTTCCTAGCCGTAAGTATCGCGCGGACCGCGCCCTGGAATGGCGCGGGGGCCGCGTTTCCACGAGGGGGTGTCCGGCCCGATGAAGCGCACCGATTCGATGTCCGCCGCCGGATGCCGTTCCGCGATGCGTTCCAGCACCGCGCTGCGCATCGATCGCAACTGCTGCGCCCACGCCGTGGAATCGCATCGGACCGTCAGCAGACCGTCCTCGACCGAGGTCGGTTCGGTGTGCGCCGCGACCTCCGCACCGATGAGCTCAGGCCACGCCACCAACAGCTCCGACTTCGCGAGCGGAGACTCCCACCCCATCGAACGGGTGAGGTTCTCGAGCACCACATCGATGCCGCGCGGATCCCGGCCGGTTCCGTACGGCACCGTGGTCTCGTCGCCGCGCGCGCGATCCCGTCGCCGCGCATCCGACGATCGCGACTCCGGATCGCCGAACACACGACGCACCCGGCGGTACACCGAGATGTGCTCCGGTTCGCGGGGGATCGTCATGCGTCGTCCTCACCGTTGATGATCCGGCCGGCTCGGATGCGCACGGTGTGCGCGGCGAGCGGTTCGGGCACGTCCGACTCCACTGCCGCGGTGATCAGAACCTGCTCGTAGCCCTGCACGGCGGCGGCCAGCCGGCGGCGCCGGGCCTCGTCGAGCTCGGCGAAGACGTCGTCGAGAATCAGCACCGGATCGCCGGCGGGGGATTCGGCGCGCAGCAGAGCGGCGGATGCCAGCCGCAGGGCGAGCGCAAACGACCACGATTCGCCATGGCTGGCGTAGCCGCGCGCGGGGAGCCCGTTCAGACGCAACAGCAGATCGTCGCGGTGCGGTCCTGCGAGGGTGAGACCTCGGTCGAGTTCCGCCCGGCGGTTGCGGGCGAGGGCCTCCATGAAGGCCGAAGTCGCCTCGGCGGAGGTGATCTCGCTGCGAACGGTGCTCGCGTCGACCTCCGTCTCATCGTCGGGACGGGCGCCGAGGATCGACAGTTCGGATGCGAGTTCCGCCCCGTGGGCCTCGCCTGCGACCGCTGAGTACGCCTCCGCGACGAATGGCCGCAGCGCTGAGACCAGACCACCTCGGGCCTCGATGATCTCGGAACCGAGGTCGACGAGCCGTTCGTCCCAGACATCGAGCGTCGACAGCCCGGATGCCGGAACGCGCGCCGCGCGTGCCGATTTCAGCAGCGAGTTGCGCTGCCTGAGCACCCGGTCGTAGTCGGCCATGACAGCCGACATCCGCGGAGTCAGTTGAACGAGAAGCTGGTCGAGGAACCTGCGGCGGCCCGAGGGCTCGCCTCGCACGATCGCGAGGTCCTCGGGAGCGAACAGGACCGCCTGCACGTTGCGCGGCAGATCGCGAGGCTTGGCCGGCGCCCGATTCACCTGGGCGCGGTTGGCCCCCTGCCGGTTGAGTTGCAGTTCGACCAGAACCTGCCGCCCGGCGTGCTCGAGACGCGCGCGCACGATCGCCGCATCCCGACCCTGACGGATGAGCGCCTGATCCGAAGAGACCCGGTGCGATCCGAGGGTGGCCAGGTAGTTGATCGACTCGACGAGGTTCGTCTTGCCTTGACCGTTCGAGCCGACGAACAGATTCGGTCCGGGAACGAGTTCGACGGACGCGTTCTCGTAATTACGGAAGTCGGCGAGCTCGAGGTGTGAGACGAACACGACCCGAGTCAGCTCTTGCGGACCGCGTGTCCGCCGAACTGCTTGCGGAGGGCGGCGACCGCCTTCATCGAGGGGGAGTCATCCTGGCGCGACACGAACCGGGCGAAGATCGATGCCGAGATCGTGGGCACCGGGACCGCGTTGTTGAGCGCCTCCTCGACCGTCCAGCGGCCCTCACCCGAGTCCTCGACGTAGCCCTCGATGTCGGCGAACTCCGGGTCTTCCTTCAACGCCTTGACCAGAAGTTCGAGCAACCAGCTGCGCACCACTGTTCCGCGCTGCCATGCCTGGAAGACACCGGGCACGTCGTGGATGAGGTCGTCTTTCGCCTCGAGCAGCTCGTATCCCTCGGCCCACGCCTGCATCAACGCGTACTCGATGCCGTTGTGCACCATCTTCGCGTAGTGGCCCGCGCCGATTCCGCCGGCGTGCACGAAGCCCTCTTCGCGCGGACCCTCGGGTCGCAACGCGTCGAACACCGGCATGGCGAGCTCGATGTCGGGTGCGTCGCCGCCCGCCATCAGGCCGTAACCGTTCTCGGCACCCCAGATTCCGCCCGAGACGCCGCAGTCCACGTAGTGGATGCCGTGCTCTGCGAGCAGTGCTGCGTGCTTCGCGTCTTCGGTGAAGCGCGAGTTGCCGCCCTCGATGACGAGGTCGCCCGGCGAGAGCACCGCGGCAAGATCGGTGATCACTCCGGTTGTGATCGGACCCGACGGGACCATGACCCACACGATGCAAGGACCAGGGAGTGCTGCGGCCAACGCGCCGAGGTCCGCGACATCCGTGACCTCGGGGTTCGGGTCGTATCCGGTGACCTCGATGCCGGCGGCCCGCAGGCGGGTACGCATGTTGTTTCCCATACGGCCGAGACCGACGAGTCCGATGTGCATGACAGCCTTCTTCTCGATCGCGCGCGCAGCGCGACGATTTTTCAGCGCAGCAGCAGGTTCGGCTGCAGCAGGTACTTGTAGTTATCGGATCCGGCGGTCTCCCGCGAGGACTGGCTCGTGATGAGCACCGGGCCCGGCTTGTTCGGGTTCTCGGTCTTGGTGAACGAGATCCGCACGAATTCGGAGTGCACGGCTCCCAGGCCGTCGAGAAGGAACGAGGGCTTCAGCGACACGACGGTGTCTTCGCCGACGAGGTGCGCGTCGATCGTCTCGGAAGCCTGAGCCTGCTCCGAGCCAGCGGCTTCGAGGGTGAGTCCGTCGATCGAGAAGCTGAATCGCAGTGCTGCTTCACGCTCGAGCACGAGCGACACACGACGAGTGGCCTCGATGAGCTCTGCCGTGTTGAGCACCGCGTAGTTGTCGACGGTTTCGGGGAAGAGCCGCTTCACCGGAGGGAAGTTGCCCTTGATGAGCAACGAGGTGACCGTCTTCTTGTCGGCCTTGAAGGCGATGAGTTCACGGTCGTCGCCGCGCACGATCGAAACTCCGATCGTGCCGCTGTGCGCGAAGGTCTTGCCGATCTCGGCGAGTGTGCGAGCGGGGATGAGAGCTGTCGTTCCCGCCGCGGACGCTGTTCCGGAGTCCCAGTCGATCTCGCGAACGGCGACGCGGTAGCGGTCGGTGGCCACGAGCGAGAGGTTGTTGTCGCCGACCTCGAGCTGCACGCCGGTGATCACCGGCGTCACGTCGTCACGGGATGCCGCGACGGCGACCTGCGAGACGGCGGCCGCGAACTCCTCAGCGGGGAGCACTCCGGTCTGATCCTCTACCTGAGGAAGAGTCGGATACTCCTCGACGGGCATGCTCAGCAAAGTGAAGCGTGCCGATCCGCAGCTGACGAGGATCTTGCCATCCTGCGTTTCGAAGACGACGGGAGCATTGGGGAGCCGGCTCGCGATGTCGGCGAGGAGCCGGCCGGAGACGAGCGCCGTTCCCGGCTGATCGACCTCGGCCGCGATCTCGGTACGACTGGACACCTCGTAGTCGAACGACGAGAGCGTCAACGCATTCTCGGTCGCATCGAGAAGCACGCCGCTGAGGATGGGCTGAGTGGTGCGCTGCGGAAGAAGCTTCACGGCGAACGACACCGCCTCGCTGAAGACGTCGCGATTCACCTGGAACTTCACGCGTCACTCCTGTCTTTCGCCTCGGGATCAGCACGGGTTGTGTTTGACGATCTTGGCACGGACTCCGACTCTCTCGGTTATCGGGAGGCAAAGGGAAGAGAGAAAGAGTTAATCGTCTTAACGCCTGTGGGAACTGTGGACAAGTATCGTCTGACCCGCTGACGCCGGGGAACTACACGCGTGGAAGATGTGAGTGGACTGCGGAACTTGTCATCCCCGTAGTCGTGAAGTCGGATTCGGCGAATTGTGTTGTCCACATCCACCCCCGGCGCGGTCCACATGTCATCCGGAAGTTATCCACAGGTGGTTCCACAGACTGTGCAACTGTGATGCGGCGTTCTCACAGGTTCGAGATCACGGGCGGTAGCGCTGATCCTGCTTGATGCGGGCGGTCAGTTCCGTGACCTGGTTGTAGATCGAGCGACGCTCCTTCATGAGCTCGCTGATCTTCTTATTCGCGTACATCACGGTCGTGTGGTCGCGGTTGCCGAAGAGCTGGCCGATCTTCGGAAGCGACAGATTGGTGAGTTCGCGGCAGAGGTACATCGCGATCTGGCGTGCCGTGGCCACTGCCTGCGACCGCGACGACCCGTACAGGTCGTCGACGGTGAGCTTGAAGTAGTCGGCGGTGTGATTGATGATGTCGACCGGCGAGATGACATTGTCTTCGTCGAGCGTGATCAGGTCCTTCAGAACCGTCTGCACGAGCTGAAGGTCGACCGGCGTCTTGTTCAGATTCGCGAACGCCGTCACGCGGATGAGGGTTCCCTCGAGTTCGCGGATGTTGCTCGAGACCTTCGTGGCCATGTACTCGAGGATGTCCTCGGGAACCTGCAACCGCTCCGACTGCGCCTTCTTGCGGAGGATGGCGATGCGGGTCTCGAGATCGGGAGCCTGCACATCCGTGATGAGGCCCCACTCGAAGCGCGACCGCATCCGGTCCTCGAAGCCGGTGAGGTGCTTCGGCGCCAGGTCGCTCGTGATCACGACCTGCTTGTTGTGGTCGTGCAGCGTGTTGAAGGTGTGGAAGAAGGCCTCCTGCGTGGAGTCCTTGCCCTGCAGGAACTGGATGTCGTCGATCAGCAGGATGTCGATCTCGCGGTAGCGCGACTGGAAGACGGAGGCGCGGTTGTTCGCGATCGAGTTGATGAAGTCGTTGGTGAACTCCTCCGAACTCACATAGCGAACGCGGATGCCGGGGTAGAGGCTCTCGGCGTAGTGGCCGATCGCGTGGAGCAGGTGCGTCTTGCCGAGACCCGAGTCGCCGTAGATGAAGAGAGGGTTGTACGCCTTCGCGGGCGCCTCTGCAACGGCGACCGCCGCCGCATGGGCGAAGCGGTTGGATCCGCCGATGACGAAGTTGTCGAAGTTGTACTTGGGGTTGAGCCGCGAGTCGCTGCGACGCCCGAGTTCGATGACCGGATTGACCTGCTCGATGGGGCTCGACACCTCGAGCGGCTCATCCGGCACCGGCTGCAGAGCCGGCTGGATGTCGGGGTTCACCACGATCGCGAAGTTCACGACCTCGGTGTCGAGGTCGGCGAGTGCTTCGAGAAGCGGGATGCGGATGCGCTGCTCGAGCATGCCGCGGGTGAGGTCGTTGGGCACCTCGAGGTAGATGGTGCCGGCAAGCACGCCCTTCGGTTCGACCAGATTGATGAAGCCGTGCAGCTGCGGGGTGATGCGATCGTCGGCCGCCAGACGGTTCTGCACCGACGACCACAGCTCGGTCGTCGGGTCGTCCTGGTCGGTCATTCTGATTCGATCCTCAACTCGTTATTCACAGCTCTGTCCACATGGTGTGGCACGCGCGGAGGCCCCTTTCGCCTGGATATCAGGCACGCGTGAGGCTGACGACAACCTTAGTTGTGGACAGCGACCTGTGGACAACCGTCTCTCGGCAGATGTGGAGGGATGGCCGCTATCGTGGACACCGGTTTGACCGTTCGCGGTCGAGGCCCTATTTTTAACAGGTTGTCGGCTGTTTCGGGCCGACCCCGTACTTTCTTTCCCGGTCGCCGCACACCGGGGCCAGGAGATATCACCATGAGCAAGCGAACCTTCCAGCCGAACAACCGGCGCCGCGCCAAGAAGCACGGCTTCCGTCTTCGTATGCGCACCCGCGCCGGCCGTGCCATCCTCGCCGCGCGCCGCGCAAAGGGACGCACCGAGCTCTCCGCGTAGCCGAGCGACGTGCTGGCCAGGGCGAACCGAGTGGTCAAGCCCTCGGATTTCCGTGCGATCGTGCGCCGTGGGCGCCGCGCATCTTCGGCCAGCACGCTGATCTACCGCATCGAGCGCGAGCCGGCGGACCCCGCCCGCTTCGGATTCATCGTGGCGAAGACGGTTGGCAACGCCGTCGAGCGCAACCTCGTCCGCCGACGGATGCGCGCAGTGTGTCGCGCCATCGTCGACGCCGGTGGCAGCGGATCGGACGTCGTGGTCCGTGCGCTCCCGGGTTCCGCGCAGCGGGACTGGACTAGTCTCTCGGCCGAGATGCACGCGATCCTCGACCCCGCCCTGATCCGATGAAAGCGGCCGCCACATTCCTCTGGCTGCTGCCGAGGAACATCTGCGTCGGCATTCTGCGTGCCTACCGCGCGGTGATCTCACCGCTGTACGGCGACGTCTGCCGCTACTACCCGAGCTGTTCCGCGTACACGCTGGGCGCGATCCAGCAGCACGGCACGGTGAAGGGCATCGGACTCGGCGCCTGGCGCATCATGCGCTGCCACCCCTGGGCGCGCGGCGGAATCGACGACGTTCCCGAATCGCGTCGTCACCACGACCACTATCACCTCACCCGTTTCGGCTTCGTCGCCGCGGGACACGGAAAGGGCTGAGCAAAGCCGCATGGACTTCTTGGGAACAATCCTCTGGCCCATCAAATGGGTCATCGAGGCGATTCTGGTGGGCTTCCACTGGTTCTGGACTTCGATCGGTCTGGATCCGGCAGCCGGCCTCACCTGGGTGCTGTCGATCGTCGGCCTCGTGCTGGTGGTTCGTGCCGCGCTCATCCCGATCTTCGTGCGACAGATCAAGAGCCAGCGCAAGATGCTCGAGGTCGCGCCGCAGCTGAAGAAGATCCAGGACAAGTACCGCGGCAAGAAGGACCAGTTCTCGCGCGAGGCGATGCAGCGCGAGACCATGGCGCTCTACCAGCGCGCCGGCACCAACCCGCTGTCGTCGTGCCTTCCGCTGCTCATCCAGATGCCGATCTTCTTCGCGCTCTTCTCGGTGCTGAACGAGGCCAACAAGGGGCACGCAGGCGTGGGTCTGCTCAACCAGGAGCTCGCCACCCAGTTCGGTAGCGCCTCGCTGTTCGGCATCGCGCCGCTGCACGACAGCATCCAGTCGGCACTCGCCAAGGACCCGGTCGAGGTCGTCGTCGTCGTGATCGCCCTCGTGATGGTCGTCATCATGACCGCGTCGCAGTTCATCACGCAGCTGCAGATCATGTCGAAGAACCAGACGCCTGAGATGAAGGCGAGCCCGATGTACCGTCAGCAGCGCATCCTGCTGTACATCCTCCCCCTGGTCTTCGCGTTCTCCGGATTCGCCTTCCCCATCGGCGTGATGTTCTACTGGCTGACCTCCAACATCTGGACGATGGTTCAGCAGTTCCTCGTCATCCGGAACCTGCCGACTCCCGGATCCGAGGCCGCACTCGCCCGCGAGGCCCGCCTCGCCAAGAAGAACCGCAACAAGATCGCCGACGACGCGTCGGCCATCGCCGAGACCATCGACGAGCCGGCGAAGCCCGTGACGACGCAACGCCAGCAGCCCGTCGGCAAGAACCGTGCCAAGAAGCAGGGGGGACCCAAGAAATGACCGACGAGAACGTGATCGAGATCGCGGACCTGACGGACACCGCCGAGGCCCCCAGCGAGCAGCAGCTCGTCGAAGAAGGCGACATCGCGGCCGACTACATCGAGGAGCTGCTCGACCTCGCCGACATCGACGGCGACATCGACATCGACGCTCGCGCAGGCCGGGCCTACCTGTCCGTCACCGCGAGCGGTGAGTCGAACCTGCGTCTGCTCTCGAAGCCCGACACGGTGTCCGCGCTCCAGGAGCTGACCCGGTTGGCCGTGCAGGCGAAGACCGGCCGCTTCTCGCGCCTGATTCTCGACATCGGCGGATCTCGTGACGCCCGCGCCGAGGAGCTCGCCGCCCTCGTCGACCACGCCATCGCGCGCATCGAGGGGGGAGCGGCATCGGCCTCACTTCCTCCCATGACCAGCTACGAGCGCAAGCTCGTCCACGATGTCGTCAGTGAGCGCGGGTACGTCTCGAACTCCGAGGGTGAAGGTCGCGATCGCCACACGGTGATCACCGCCAAGTAGCGCACGATGTTTCACGTGAAACATCTGGGGGAGTCATGACCGGATTCGAAGCGGAGCCGGCCGTAGCCGCAGCACTCTTCGGCGACCGAGTCGACCTCGCCCGTCAATTCACCAGCGACCTCGCGCGTGAGGGTGAGACTCGCGGCTTGATCGGCCCCCTCGAGCTTCCGCGGCTGTGGACGCGCCACGTGCTGAACTCCGCGATCGTGGCGCCGCTGCTTCGATCTGGTCGCGTCGGCGACGTCGGCAGTGGCGCAGGGCTGCCCGGGCTTGTGCTCGCGATCGCGAGGCCCGATGTCTCGTTCGTTCTCATCGAGCCGATGGAGCGCCGCGTCGACTGGTTGCTCGAGGAGGTGGAGACTCTCGGTCTTGCCAATGTCGAGGTGCTTCGGGCGCGCGCGGAGGACGTGCGTCTCGCCACGCCTCTCGATCAGGTGACCGCGCGAGCAGTCTCCGCGCTCTCGAAGCTCATCCCGCTCACCCTCCCGCTGCTTCGGTCTGGCGGAGAGCTGGTCTTCATGAAGGGTGAGCGAGTCGACGCCGAGATCGAGGCGGCGAACAAGGTGATCCGCAAGGCGGGCCTCCGGGACGTCCGGGTCGAGGTGCTCGGTGATGGAGTGCTGCCCGAGGTGACGCGAGTCTTCCGGGCGACGCTGCCCTGAACCGGATGTTTCACGTGAAACATCCGACCCGGGGGAGTGGCGGATGGCGGTGCGCCGAGCTCACCCCACCAGGCAGCCCGGGTGATTGCGGGAGCGCCAGCGCCCCGTGCGCCGAGATCCAGATGGCACCCGGCGAAGGGCTCCGCCACTCTGGTTTACAGTGGAGAGTCGCGGCCCGACGGCCGCGATGTTTCACGTGAAACATCGAGAGGGATACGTGACCACCCCCAGCCCCTTCGACGCATCGACCCCCCTCGGGCGTGAAGTCGCCGAGATCACCCGGCGACGCCTTGCGCTCTCTGCCGAACCCTTCCCACTCCCGGCGAAGACCCGCGTCTTCACTGTTGCGAACCAGAAGGGTGGCGTCGGCAAGACGACGACCGCCGTCAACCTCGCCGCCGCTCTCGCCCAGGCCGGCGCACGGGTGCTGGTGATCGATCTCGACCCGCAGGGGAACGCCTCCACCGCCCTTGGCGTCGAGCACCGATCCGAGACGCCGAGCGTCTACGACGTGATCATCAACGACGTTCCGATGTCGGACGTCGTGCAGGCGAGCCCCGACTTCGAGACCCTCGACTGCATCCCGGCCACGATCCACCTCGCGGGCGCCGAGATCGAACTCGTGTCGATGGTGGCACGCGAGCAGCGACTGCGTTCCGCGCTCGAGGCATACGTCGAGCAGTCGGAGAATCCCCCGCACTACGTCTTCATCGACTGCCCGCCGTCGCTCGGGCTGCTCACGATCAACGCGTTCGTCGCTGCCCGCGAGGTGCTCATCCCCATCCAGTGCGAGTACTACGCGCTCGAAGGACTCTCGCAGCTCCTCAACAACATCAAGCTCATCGAGCGGCACCTCAATCCGGACCTCGCCGTCTCGACGATCCTGCTCACGATGTACGATTCCCGCACCAACCTGGCCCACCAGGTTGTCGACGAGGTGCGCGAGCACTTCCCGGATGAGGTGCTCGACACCCTGATTCCGCGCTCGGTGCGCATCTCGGAAGCCCCGAGCTACGGCCAGAGCGTCATCAGTTACGACCTCAACTCGCCGGGGTCGCTCTCGTACCGCGAGGCCGCGGCCGAGATCGCCCGGCGCGGAGTGAAGATCAAGCAGGAGGAGAGCTGATGGCAGCGCCCAAGCGCACGGGACTCGGCCGGGGGATCGGCGCGCTCATCCCCACATCCGACGACCACGCGGAGCGTCCGGTCGACGTGTTCTTCCCGTCGAGCGAAGAGCACGGGGACACCGAATTGCTCGCGGTGCCGGGAGCCCGCCTCGCCAGCCTCTCGCCCGACGACATCATCCCGAACCCGCAGCAGCCGCGGCACGAGTTCCGCCAGGAGGAGCTCGAGGAGCTCATCGTCTCGGTTCGTGAGTTCGGTGTGCTTCAGCCGATCGTCGTGCGCCCGCGCGCCGGCGCCGTGCCCGGCGAGCCGCAGTTCGAGCTCATCATGGGCGAGCGTCGTCTGCGGGCGTCGAAGGCCGCCGGACTCGCTGCGATCCCCGCGATCGTTCGCAACACCGACGACGACGCGATGCTCCGCGACGCGCTGCTCGAGAACCTGCACCGCGCCGAGCTCAACCCTCTTGAAGAGGCATCCGCCTACAAGCAGCTGCTGGAAGACTTCGGCATCACCCAGGAGCAGCTGGCCGAGCGCATCGGGCGCTCCCGTCCTCAGATCACCAACACCCTGCGCCTGCTGAAGCTGCCGGCCGGGGTTCAGCGCCGGGTTGCCGCCGGAGTTCTGACCGCCGGGCACGCCCGCGCCATCCTGTCGGTCGGATCCGAGGATGGAATGGAGCGTCTCGCCGACAAGATCGTCAACGAGGACCTCTCGGTGCGTGCCGCGGAAGCCGCAGCGGGACTGGCCGCCGGCAAGCCGGCCAAGGCCCCGAAGCCCGCCCCCGGCAAGCGCCAGGGACACCTCGACGAGGTGGCCGAGCGTCTCGGCGACCGACTCGACACTCGCGTGAAGATCTCGCTCGGCGCGAGCAAGGGCACCATCGTGATCGACTTCGCGACCGTCGGAGACTTGAACCGGATCCTCACCGAGCTCGGCCAGGATCCCTTCGGTCGCTAGCCAAAATCCCTGGTCAGGGCGCGGTTTCAACCTTCGCGGCGCGCGTCTTCCGCGAGAGCTGCGTACACCCAACCGAGGTCATGCCCGGCGGATTCGAGGGCCTGGGGGAGCAGGGACGTCTCGGTGAGCCCCGGAAGCACGTTCGCCTCGAGGAACCAGGGCGTACCCGATCCGTCGACGATGAGGTCGACCCGCGAGATGTGGCGCATGCCGAGCGCGCGATGCGCGGCGAGTGCACTCTCGGCCGCCCGTGCCGCGACCTCATCCGAGAGTCGCGCGGGCACATAGAAGCGCGTCTCTCCTGCGTTGTAGCGTGCCTCGAAGCTGTAGACACCCGACAGGGGCTCGATCTCGACCGCAGGGAGAGCCACCGGTCCGTCGCCGGTGTCGATGACCCCGACTGCGATCTCGGTGCCGCGGATGCACTGCTCGACCAGGGCGACATCGCCGTATGTGTAGGCATCGACCATGGCGCGCGGCAGATCCTTGCGATCCTCCACGATCGTCACGCCCTGCGCCGAACCGCCGCGCGCGGGCTTCACGACGAGGGGGACGGGCAGTTCGTCGGCGATGGCCTCGAACACGGCGTCGGCACCCAATTCACGGAACGCGTCGCGGGGCAGCGTGATCGATCGCGGGGTGGCCACGCCCGCGCGCTCGACGACGACCTTCGCGGCCGGCTTGTCCCACGCGAGCCGCGCGGCACCCGAACGCGAACCGACGAAGGGGATGCCGAGGAACTCGAGGAGGCCGCGCAGCGCGCCGTCTTCGCCGCTGGCGCCGTGCAGAGCGGGCCAGACGACGTCCGGGCGGTGATCACGCAGGTACGACAGGAGCGTCGCATCCGGGTCGCGCAGTTCGACTTCGACGCCGTGTCCGGTGAGCGCGTCCGCGACGCGTCGGCCGGACCGCAGCGACACGTCGCGTTCGTGCGAGATGCCGCCGGCGAGCACGACGATGTGGATCGAGGGGTCGGTCACGTGAAACCTCCGGTTCAGCCGGCGTAGGGCGGCAGCACGTCCCGCTCGACCTGCTGTATGGGCAGCGGGGACGTCTGCGAGAACTCCCCGAGAAGGGCGAGCTCGCCGTTGATGACGGTGGAGAGCCGGCGGATTCCTTCGCGGATGAAGTCGGGCTGCGGGTAGCAGAACGACAGGCGCATGTTGCGGCGGCCGTTGCCGTCGGCGTAGAACGCCGTTCCGGGCGTGTAGGCCACCAGCTCCTTGACGGCGCGGGGGAGCATCGCCTTCGAGTCGAGGTGCTCGGGCATGGTGAGCCAGACGTAGAAGCCGCCGTCGGGCACCGTCCAGCTCATGCCGGGCAGGTGGTCGGCGAGGGCGGACAGCATGGCGTCGCGCCGCTCGCGGTAGACGTCGCGGAAGGTCGCGATCTGACCCTTCCAGTCGGCGGTCTCCATGTACTCGGAGATCACGATCTGCGAGAACGACGACGGAGACAGCACCGCCGCCTCGTTGGCGAGCACGAGCTTCTCGCGGATGGCGTGGGGGGCCATCGCCCAGCCGACCCGGAGGCCGGGCGCCAGCGTCTTCGAGAAGGTGCCGAGGTAGACGACCCCTTCGTCATCGAGCGAGCGCATGGCGGGAGGAGGGGCCTGGTCGAAGTAGAGCAACCCGTAAGGGTTGTCCTCGAGCACGAGAACGCCGCTCGTGCGCGCGATCTCGAGAATCTCGACCCGTCGCTCCCAGCTGAGCGTCACCCCGGAGGGGTTCTGGAAGCTCGGGATCGTGTACAGGAACTTGATGCGCTTGCCGGCTGCTCGCACCTGCTCGATGGTTTCGCGCAACGCCTGCGGATTCATGCCGTGCTCATCCATCGGCACGTGCACGATCTCGGCCTGGAACGACCGGAATACCGTGATGGCGGTGACGTAGCTCGGGCCCTCCGCGATCACCACGTCACCCGGGTCGAGGAAGAGCTTCGCGAGCAGCTCGAGCGCATGCTGCGATCCCGTGGTGACGACGACGTCGTCGACCGACCCGTGGATGCCTTCCAGCGCCATGACCTCGAGGATCTGCTCGCGCAGCCGGGGGACACCCTGACCCGATCCGTACTGCAGCGCGACGGCCCCGCGATCCGTGACAGTGCGTTCCACCGCGGTCTCGATGAGGTGCGTGGGAAGCGCCGACACGTACGGCATACCGCCGGCGAGCGAGACCACCTCGGGTCGGCTCGCGACGGCGAAGAGAGCTCGAACCTCGGATGCTGCGAGTCCGGCGGTGCGCTCGGCGTAATGCGAGTACCACGGGTCGAGGTTGGTGCCCTGAGTGCCAGTCATTCGGTGTCCGTTCGAATCAGTGCCTCCCAGGGTAACCGGCGAAATGACGACGGCCCCCACTCCACGGGGGAGCGGGGGCCGCGGAATCCGGATTGGATCAGGCCAGGAACTCGGCCAGGTCGGCCTCGAGCGCCGGCTTCGGCTTGGCGCCGATGACGCGCTTGACGACCTCGCCGCCCTTGAAGACGTACATCGCCGGAATCGACGTGATGCCGTACTTCATCGCGATCTCGGGGTTGTCGTCGACGTTGAGCTTCACGATCGAGAGCTTGTCGGCGTTCTCTTCGGCGATCTTGTCGAGGATCGGCGAGACGGCGCGACACGGACCGCACCATTCGGCCCAGAAGTCGACCATGATCGGCTTCTCGGCCTCGAGCACCTCGGCCTGGAACGTGGCGTCGGTGACATCCTTCGTAGACATGTGCTTCCTTTCGTGAAGCGGATGGTGGGTGTCGGGTCAGACGGGGACGGCCGCGGACTTCGCGGCATCCTCAAGGGCAGCCAGGTAGTGCTCGGCGTCGAGCGCGGCGACCACGCCCGAGCCGGCGGCCGTGGCCGCCTGCTTGTAGGTGGGGTCGACGACGTCGCCCGCGGCGAACACGCCGCGCACGCTGGTCTTCGAACTGCGTCCCTCGACGGCGATGGTGCCCTCGGGGGTGAGCTCGAGCTGGCCGTGCACCAGGTGGGTGCGCGGGTCGGCGCCGATGGCCACGAACAGGCCCTCGATGTCGAGGGTCGTCTCGGTGCCGTCGACGGTGTTCACGATGCCGATGCCGGTGACCTTCTCGTCGCCGTAGATGTGCTTCACCTCGTTGTTCCAGATGACCTGGATCTTCGGGTCGGCGAAGGCGCGATCCTGCATGGCCGCGGATGCGCGGAAGCTGTCGCGACGGTGGATGAGGTACACGGTGTCGGCGAAGCGGGTGAGGAAGGTGGCCTCCTCGAGCGCCGAGTCGCCACCGCCGATGACGGCGACCTTCTTCTGGCGGAAGAACGCGCCATCGCAGGTGGCGCACCACGAGACGCCGTAGCCGGAGAGGCGCTCCTCGTCGGCGAGTCCGAGCTTGCGGTAGGCGGATCCTGTGGCGTAGATCACCGTGTGGGCCTCGTGCACATCGCCGTTGCCGAGGGTGACGCGCTTGACGTCTCCGGTCAGCTCGAGCGACACGACGTCGTCGTAGACGATCTCGGCGCCGAAACGCTCCGCCTGCTGCTGCATGCGGGTCATGAGGTCGGGGCCCATGATTCCTTCAGGGAATCCGGGGAAGTTCTCGACCTCGGTGGTCTTCATGAGTTCGCCGCCGAACTCGACCGAGCTCGCGATGACGAGCGGCTCGAGGTTGGCACGAGCGGCGTAGATCGCGGCCGTGTATCCGGCGGGACCGGATCCGATGATGATGACGTGACGCATCCCGGTGAATCTCCTCATCTAGGGGGTCGCGAGGTACAACACATCCTAAGCGGCGGGCATTCCACGGCCCGGGGAGCGCCGCGTCAGCGCCGACGAAGGCGACGCGTGATGCCGGAGAGCGGGCCCAGTCCGGCGCGCAGTTCGGGCACTCGGACGAGGGCGAGCAGCGCCCCGTAGACCGCGAGCACCACGATGCCGATGATCGCGATCGAGATGAAGGGACCCGCTCCGCCCGTGATCGCGAATCCGCGGGTGAACCCGCCCAGCAGCGCGAGGACGCCGATGCCCGCCGCCAACGCCAAGACCGCGGCCGCGACGAAGATGGCGAGCCGTACGAGAACGCGACGGCCGTCGATGCCTCGGATGCGGCGGCGCAGCACGAGCGCGAGCACGAGCGCCTGCACGGTGCTCGCGATGCTGGTGGCGAGGGCCACCCCGATGCCGATCCGCTCCGGCGGAACGACGAACGCCACCGTCACGAGCACGAGCGTGACGGTCACGCCCTGCACCACCTGGATGAAGAACGGCGTGCGGGTGTCGCCGAGTGCGAAGAACGCCCGCTGCAGCACGAACATGGTCGAGAACGGGATGAGCCCGATCAGGTAGGCGATGAGCACCGAGCTGATGCCCACGATCTGGGAGGGGTCGTCCCTGCCGAAGAACGCGCCGAAGGGGAGTGCCGCCGCTGCGATCGCCGCGCCGGCGCCGGTGACGAGCAGCAGGATGGCGCGCAGCGAGCTGGACAGGTCGGCGCGCAGCGAGTCGAGGTCGCCCGCGTGGGCATGGGCGCTCATCCGGGTGAAGTAGGGAGTCGCCACGGAGATCGCGAGGATCGAGTGCGGGAGCATGAACAGCAACCACGCGACGTTGAGGACGGCGATCGAGGGATCGTGGGTGCCCGCGAGGCTCGCCACCTTCGTCTGCACGAGGATCGTCAGCTGGGTGATGACGATCATGCCGAAGGTCCAGGTCGCGGCACGCCCTGCAGAGGAGAGTCCGACGCCGCGCCAGTGGAAGTCGGGCCGGTACCGGAGGCCGGTGCGGCGCCAGAAGAGCAGCAGGAAGCACATCTGCACGACGATGCCGAGTGTGGCGCCGCCGCCGAGGAGGGCGATCTGCTCGGGACTCCAGGTGGACGGGTCGCGATGTTCGGGGTCGGTGCCGAAGACCGCGCCGAAGATCAGCAGCGTCGAGATCAGCACGACGTTGTTGGCGACCGGCGCCCAGGTGAACGGCCCGAACACGTGCCGGGCGTTGAGCACCTCGCCGAGGATCGCGTACATGGCGTAGAAGAACACCTGCGGCAGACACCAGAAGGCGAGCGCGATCGCGAGGGCGATGCCGTCCTCGCTGAAGGCGTTGTTGTCGCCCTGGATCGTATACAGCGGGATCAGCAGGGGGGCCGCGAGCGTCACGACGACGGTGATCGCGAACACGACGGTGACGGACAACGTGAGCAGCCGGTTGACGAAAGCCTGCCCGCCGTCGAGGTGGCCGGCGGCCCGCACGATCTGCGGCACGAGCACTGCGCTCGTCAGGCCTCCCGCGACGAGCGCGAAGATGTTCGAAGGAAGGGTGTTCGCGAGTGCGAACGCGTTCGCCCCCGGGTTCTGCGTTCCGATGGTCCACACCAGCACGCTGATGTTGAGGAACCCGAGCAGACGGGACACGAGCGTTCCCGAGGCGATGGCGGTGCTCGCCTTGCGGATGCCGCCGTCATCGGCCGGAGCCTCAGTCACGCGCATCCTCGGCGTCCGCGGCACGGGCGCGTCGCCGCTTCACGACGATCCGGACGATGCCCGCACCGAAGACCAGGACGAGCAGGATCACCACGACCGTGGTGCCGATGCCCTCCCACTCCGCCTGCGCGGTGACCCGGACGAACGCGGCGTCGATGGGCACGCCGGTGGGGCTGTGCAGTGTGGTCTGCACGATCACGTCGCCGTTCGCGACCGCCTCGACCGGGATGCGCACACTGCCGGTCGCCTCGGGTTCGACGATCAGCTCCTCGTCGCCCTCCACCCGAAGGATCGGGCTCTGGGGAGTGATCCCGACGAGCACCTTGATCGCGTAGGGCAGCGTGTTGCTGACGGCCACCCGGAAGTCGGTGTTGCGGGCGAGCAGCACCACATCGCTTCCGCGTTCGATCTGCACCGACGAGAGGATCTCGGCCGAGCGGGTGTGGAATGCGTTCACGGCCTCGCCCCACGCATCCGCGGCCTGCTGCCATCCGTTGCCGGAGAGGGCGATCCGCTCGAGACCGCGGGAGTCGAGCAGGGGGGCCGGATCGACGACGACGCTCGAGAAGGTCGCCTCCTTGGCAGCGTCGTCGGCGAGCGAGGTGAACACCTGCTCGCGGTCGGCATCCGCCGTGCCCTCGGCGAGGGTCGCACTGCCCGGGGTGGTCGCGAGGATCTCGCTGAGCCCGACCAGCTGGGCCGTCTCGGTGGCCTGCAGGTGGGCGAGCGTCTCGCCGATGCCGGTCATTGCTCCGGCCCACCCGCGACCCAAGGTGAGCACGATCCCCCGGCCGGGAGCGGCGGAGAACTCGGAGGCCAGGGCCGCATCGAGACCCGCGAGGGCGGCGGCGCGGTCGGATTCGGAGAGCGCCGACACCGACTCGCGCAGGGCCGCCGACAGCGGCGCGTCCGAGACGATGCCCTGTATCCCCTCAAGCGCGACGAGCGGTGCCGTCGATCCGGCGAGTTCGGAGGAGACGATGACGTCGGCGTACCCGGCTGCAGCGAGCGGCGCGAGATCTCCGGATGCGACGGACTCGTCGGCCGGCCACGCGATCGACGGCAGGGTGGTCGCCCAGGCGAGGAGCTCATCCGTCGTCGGGAAGGGCGGAGCCTGCCCCGGGTCGGTGGTGGCGGTGGGCGCGGGCGTGGGGGTCTCGGTAGGAGGCGGCGTGACGACGGGGGAGAAGTCGCCCGAGTCGAGTGCGAATCCGAACCCGGTGGGCTGCAGCGCGTCGAGCGTGCCGGTGCGTGCCGCGGTGACGAGGTCGGCGTCGGCGTAGGCGAGGGTGAAGGTCTCGTTCGGCAGCGATTCGAGGCGCGCGAGCCACGACTGGGCCGAAACCGGGGCGGAGCTGCCGAGCACGCGGATCGAGGCGAACACCATCGGATCGACCGCCAGGGTGGCGCCCGTTCCGGCGACGGCGTCGAGCTGACGCGTCAGCGTGCCGAACGAACCGGTGTAACGCTCGAGGTCGTCCGCGGTGATCAGGCCGGTGGTCGTCGGGGGCACGACGATCGGCACGAGGACCGACACCGAGAGCGGGCCAGTGCCCGGTGTCACCGTCGTGGAGCTCGCCGGACGCGTGCCGGTGCCCGGCTCGTCGGGCCGAGGGGCAGCGGCCGCAGGGGCGAGAGCCACCACCGCGAGACCTGCGGCGAGCAGCCCGGATGTCAGCGCGCGGAAAGCGCGTCGGGTCGTCAGCGGCACAGCGGAGCGCTCACGAACGACACGGCCGACATGCTGTCGAGTCTAGACTCGACGGCTATGCAACCCGTCGCCGACGCCGTCCAGCGCCTCCACGCGCTCGCCGACTCGGCGCGGATCCGCTCGCTGTCCGAACGCTTCGCGGCGGCTGGTCACGAGCTCGCCCTCGTCGGCGGTCCGGTCCGGGATGCGTTCCTCGGCAGGGAGTCGCACGACCTCGATTTCGCGAGCGACGCGACACCCGACGAGATCATCGCCATCGTGGCTCCGCTCGCCGACGCCCATTGGGACATCGGCCGGGCCTTCGGCACCATCGGTGCACGGCTCGGCGATCTGACGGTAGAGATCACCACCTACCGGTCGGATGTCTACGACGGCGAGACCCGCAAGCCGGTGGTCGCGTTCGGCGACAGCCTCGACGGCGACCTGCTGCGCCGCGACTTCACGGTCAACGCGATGGCACTGAGACTGCCCGAGAAGGTGCTCGTCGATCCCTCCGGCGGGCTCGAGGATCTGCTCGCCCGGCGACTGCGCACCCCGATCGAGCCGGAGGTGTCGTTCGGCGACGACCCGCTCCGGATGATGCGCGGTGCGCGGTTCACCGCACAGCTCGGGTTCGAGCTCGACGACGCTGCGGTCGCCGCGACGACGGCCCTGGCGGAGCGCATCTCGATCGTCTCGGCCGAGCGCATCGGCGACGAGATCACAAAGCTGCTGCTCTCGGGCGACCCGGTCGCCGGCATCCGGGTGCTCGTCGACACGGGGCTCGCCGAGCTCGTGCTGCCCGAGATCCCCGCGCTTCGGCTCGAGATCGACGAGCACGCGCACCACAAGGACGTCTACGAGCACAGCCTGACCGCGCTGCAGCAGGCGATCGCCCTGGAGAAGGCACGCGGTCACGCGCCCGACCTGGTGCTGCGGCTCGCCGTACTGCTGCACGACATCGGCAAGCCGGCGACGCGCAAGATCGAGCCCGGCGGCGCGGTCAGCTTCTACCACCACGACGTGCTCGGCGGGAAGCTCGCCACGAAGCGGCTGCGGGAGCTGCGCTTCGACGGCGACACGATCAAGTCCGTCGCCCTGCTGATCCGCCTGCACCTGCGCTTCTTCGGGTACGCCGACACCAGCTGGACCGATTCTGCGGTTCGCCGCTATGTACGTGACGCCGGCGATCAGCTCGAGCGGCTGCACATCCTGTCGCGAGCGGATGTGACGACGCGCAATCAGCGCAAGGCCCAGCGACTGCAGAGCGCCTACGACCAGCTGGAGGAGCGCATCGCGGTGCTCGCGGAGGAGGAGGAGCTCGCCTCGATCCGCCCCGACCTCGACGGCGAGCAGATCATGGCGATCCTCGGCATCCGCCCGGGACCTGAGGTGGGCGAGGCCTACCGGTACCTGTTGGAGGTGCGGCTCGACGAGGGTCCGCTCGATGCGGCGACGGCGGAGGCGCGGCTGCGCGCATGGTGGGACGCGCGCTAGGTCACCTGGGCTCGAGCACGATCACGGCGGTCTCGGCTGTGCGCAGTGCTGCGAACGCATCGAGGTCGTCGCCCCAGCCCTGCACGGCATCCGCTGCCGCCCACAGCTGCGCACGCTCCGCGCCTGTCGCGACGCGGGCACGCACCGGCCGGCTGCCGTCGACGAGGTCGACCTCGGCATCCGGGTGGGTGCGCAGGTTGAGCGACCATGCGGGAGCGGCGGTGCCCCACCCGTTCATGGCGAGCGTGATGAGGTCGTCGCCGCGTTCGATGTAGCAGACGATCACCTCGCGCTCCTGGCCGCTGGTGCGGCCGATCGTGCGCAGCCGCATCATGCCCGCCTTCGACGGCGTGGGGTGTGAGAGGCCGAGCCTGCCGCCCGTGGCGCGGTACAGCATCCGGTGGGAACGCCAGATGGTGCGGATGATCCAGCGCGGGGGCAGGGACGGCGTTGCGGATGCGGTTGTCGGCGACATGAGCAGCTCCTCTACGGTGTAGAACTCGCAGCCAGTGTGAACCCTACGGTGTAGAACGTCAAGACCTACGCCGTAGAATCCCCGCATGGCCGCACCCCTGACGCCCGATCGCATCGTCGACACGGCGATCGCCATGGCCGACCGCGATGGCCTCGACGGCCTCAGCATGCGGCGGCTCGGTGCCGAACTCGGCGTCGACCCGATGTCGGTCTACCACCACGTCCGAGACAAGGACCGCCTGCTCGCGCTCATGATCGACCGGGTGGTGTCCGGCATCCATCCCGTGCGCGACGGCGAATGGGCGGATGCGTTGCGCGGCACGATCCACGGCGCGCGATCGACGATGCTGAGCCACCCCTGGGCGGCGAAAGTACTGGCCGACGGCGTCGAGCCCACGCCCGCCGTCATCTCCCACGTGGATGCCGTGGTCGGCATCCTCCGCGGCGGCGGGCTCTCCGTGAGGCTCGCCCACCACGCCCTGCACGTGCTCGGCAGCCGCATCCTCGGATTCAGCCAGGACCTGTTCGACGACACCGCGGAGCCGCGACCGGATGCCGCCGCGCGTGAGGCGCAAGCGCTCGCCTGGCAGGACACCCTCCCGCACATCGCCGAGCTGGCGCGCGCCGCCGACCACGACGGCGGTCTCGGCGGATGCGACGACGACGAGGAGTTCGCTTTCGCGCTCGACCTCATCATCGACGGGCTCGCGAGCCGGCGCAGCTGAGGCTATACTCGACAGGTTGCCCGCACGTCCGCGTGCGAGCAGATGCATTCAACCCTCCTGCTGCAGACATCCTGCAGCCGTTCTAGTCCGAAGGAGGTGGGTCAATGACGCATCAGTACGAATTGATGGTAATTCTCGATCCCGAGATCGATGAGCGTACCGTCGCACCCAGCCTGGACAAGTTCCTCGGTGTCATCCGCAACGACGGTGGCACCATCGAGAACGTCGACATCTGGGGCCGCCGTCGCCTGGCGTACGAGATCGCGAAGAAGTCCGAGGGCATCTACGCCGTCGTCAACTTCACCGCGACCAGCGAGGCCACCGTCGAGCTCGACCGCCAGCTGAAGCTGTCGGAAGCCGTGCTGCGCACCAAGGTGCTCCGCGCGGAAGAGGCCGTCGCCCGTGCCGACAAGCACACCGAGGCCGAGGCCAAGAAGGCCGCTCGCAAGGCTGCCGCCAAGGCCGCTGCTCCCGCCGAGAAGCCGGCCGAGAAGGCCGCGGCCGAGAAGGACGCCGAGTAGGCCATGGCCGGCGAGACGATCATCACGGTCGTGGGCAACCTCACGGCGGATCCCGAGCTGCGCTACACGCAGTCCGGGCTCGCGGTCGCGAACTTCACCATCGCGTCCACGCCGCGGTCCTTCGACCGCGCGACGAACGACTGGAAGGACGGCGAGGCCCTGTTCCTCCGCGCGTCCTGCTGGCGTGAGTTCGCCGAGCACGTCGCCGGCTCGCTGACGAAGGGAAGCCGCGTCATCGCGACCGGCCGCCTCAAGCAGCGCTCCTACGAGACGAAGGAGGGCGAGAAGCGCACCGCCATCGAGCTCGAGATCGACGAGATCGGTCCGAGCCTGCGGTACGCGACCGCCCAGGTCACCCGTGCGTCGTCGGGCGCCGGCGGAGGCGGAGGCGGTGGCCGTTCGCAGGCTGCCGTCGCCGAAGAGCCGTGGTCGACCTCAGGTCCTGCAGAGTCGGGCGACGTGTGGAACGCCCCCGGCTCGTACTCCGACGAGACCCCGTTCTGATCGCCCTCGCAGGCTGATCGATAACAGATTCAGAAGGAATAACAGCAATGGCTGGAAAGAGCAGCGGCGGCCAGGACCGTCGCAAGCGCAACGTCAAGGGTGGCAAGAACGCCGCTCCCGCGAAGGCGGTGAAGGTCGGCATCATCGACTACAAGGACGTCGCAACCCTCCGTAAGTTCATCTCGGAGCGTGGAAAGATCCGCGCCCG